>Ga0209296_1000191_pt1 | contig 54653 bp, 46 predicted proteins | sample S_130206_EF_Meta_FD_187319 | JGI IMG/M metagenome (GOLD analysis project Ga0209296, IMG submission 187319) | Freshwater microbial communities from Lake Simoncouche, Canada to study carbon cycling - S_130206_EF_MetaG (SPAdes) (version 2) | ecosystem: Environmental > Aquatic > Freshwater > Lake ...
AACTCATCCGCGCTGCAGCTTCACGAACTTTTTGCACCGCAGGCAACAGCAAGCCTATAAGAATCGCAATGATTGCAATAACAACCAAAAGCTCTATCAAAGTAAACGCTTTATGCTTAAGGGGTGTCTTCATTGCGAAACTCTTGTAAAGAATCGATGATAAAAGGAATTACTAAAGTATCTAATAAAAATGGCCATATGTCAATCAGGTTCAAAAATTATGTAGCTATTCAGGCCACTAACAAATTGGATGAATACACCTTCTTCACGGAGTTAATTCCAAGGACAAACAGTTACCCAATTTAAAATGCCCCTTCCAGCTTTTGCCAGTCAACCCAACTTCTCACCGCTAAAGCACTTGCTTTTTAAAGGATAAAGATTATAGGTCAAACCATACTTAAGGTTGATGAAATGCGTTTGATTCTATTATTAATAACGTCAATTTTTCTTGGTTGCTCTTCAATGAGAACTAGAGAGATCACACGCAATGAAACAGATTCCCCTGCCCCTAAATTATTAAGTGCAGAGTTTTTAAATGCTGAAGAAATTCCAGTAAAGCAAACGGTGTTGGAGCGCATCAGATCCTCTTTCCCTTGGAACAAAGCACGGGCCCCTTTATCTCCAACAACCATCAGGATCATGAACGATTATCTTGAGGATAATGAACTTGAAGCTCTAAATATCGAGTTTCAAACAGAAAACCCCAAAGATGATTGGAACAGATTAGAAGCAAATACATCCATTAATCCTTTGCTTAAATATTCATTGGGTTCCTTTGATTGGCTTAGTAATGCAATTACGAAACCCAGCTTCTGGGGAAGGAATTATTACGATCCTTACACCAATACGATGCATATTAATTCAAATAATAACCTCGAAATAATGGCGGAAATGTCCTACGCAAAAATAATACAAAGACAAAGTTATCCGGGCTTATATGCATTTGGTTCAAAACTCCCATTCATATCCATTTTGGCACAGAAGCAAAAAACCAATGAGATGATTGCTTACGCAAAATTAAAAGAAGACTGGGAGTTGGAAAAGGCTACTATTCGAAAAATGTATCCCGGTATGCTTAATGGATCATCAAAAGATATCGCGCGTGTTGCTGGGATTTTTTTTGGCCCTTTCTATCTAAGACCGGCTATCAGCGTTGGCGGAGTCCTAGTTGGTTATACCGTTGCAGAGTGGGAAATTTCCCAAAGAGAAAATGAAATCACCAAGGTTGAATATCCGCAAAAACGAGACAATCCTGTTATTAAACCAGATTCACAAATCGAAAGAGCTTCTTTCAAGAAATAATAATTCTTCCATGCTTTGATTAGCAATTCTAGCGTTTCGACCCAGGCTGATTGAAATGAATTCAAATTATTATGGGAAGGGTAGTTTAAGATGCGGAACTAAAGGCAAGTAACAACGCTTTTCTGCATAATCGCTACATTCGTTCCAATCATTACCTGAGTAGAATTATTAAACGATAGTCTCATTAAAAATATTAATTTAACAAGTACAATTCAGCCAATTACCCGTTATACTAACCTAAATATTCTTCCATTAAATTCTATAAAACTTTTAGAGTATGCTAGATGAATCCAATTGTATTTGCTTTGCGTCATCCAATAACGATGATGATGATCGTCGTGGCGCTCATCGGTGGCGGTTCGCTAGCCCTCACCAAAATGCGAGTGGATATATTTCCACCTCTTAATCTCCCAAGAATTTATGTCTACTTGCAATATGGCGGTATGAGCCCCTATCAGATGGAAGGGTTAATCGTCAATCAGTTCGAACTCTACTTTCAGTATGTGGATGGTGTTTCTGCGATTGAATCTCATTCGATCCAGCAATGTGCACTGGTGAAGCTTTCGTTTTTTCCAGGAACCGATATGGGCCTTGCCATGGCCCAAGTTTCGGCGATGTCATTTCGTGCAATGTCGCAAATGCCCATTGGAACTCTCCCCCCTTTGATCATGCGTATGGATGCGGGGTGCGTGCCGGTTGGATATCTCGTACTAAAAAGCGAGAAGACGCCTCTTGGCATGGTTGGTGACTTGGCACAAAACTTCATTCGGCCCCTTGTACAGAAGAATGTACCAGGAACAATCGGCACGCCACCCTTCGGCCCAAATGCCCGTTCCATTCTTGTGAATGCCAATCCAGATAAGCTAAGAACTTACAATCTCTCGCCACAAGATGTGGTGAAAGCAATCATGAATGGGAATGTGGTTATCCCGGCGGGCAATATTTATATCCGCGACCAAATGCCGTTGGTCCCTACCAACGCCTTGGTTACCGATATTCAAGATTTGGGCAATATCCCGCTTAGAATGGGTATGAATGTCTACATCAGAGATGTTGCAACTATTACAGATGCCACCGATGTAAATTACGGTTATGCGCTGGTAGATGGGAAGAAATCCGTTTATCTGCCCATCATCAAGAAGGACACTGCTTCGACCCTTACCGTGGTAAAGAATATTGCTGATGCGATGCCATTCTTTAGATCAGTGCTACCTGAGGATGTTAAAATCAGTTTTGAGTTTGATGAATCGCCAACTGTGGTGACTGCGATAAAAAGCGTGGGAACAGAAGGCTTGATTGGTGCGGGCCTCACCGGATTAATGATCCTGCTGTTTCTCGGAGATTTACGCAGCGTGATCGTGGTGGTGTGCAATATTCCGCTTGCCCTCATGGGTTCATTATTCGGACTTTATATTACAGGCAACAGCATCAACATCATGTCGCTGGGGGGATTGGCCCTTGCAATCGGTATTCTTGTTGATGAAGCAACGGTAGAAATTGAAAACATTCATGCTCAAATGCGTGGCAAGATATCGCTGGCCCGGGCCGTCAGGCGCGGCAATGATATCACTGCGGTTGCCCGTTTACTTGCTCTCTTTTGTATTCTTTCGGTTTTCATTCCAGCTTTCATCATGGATGATCCATTGAAGGCGCTGTTCATGCCTTTGGCCCTCGCAGTTGGTTTTGCAATGATTTCATCCTACCTCCTTTCCAGTACCTTTGTTCCAGTCATGGCAGTTTGGCTATTGAAGGAAAACCACCATGAGCACAAAAGCGATAAACTCAGTTTGTTTGAACGAGTGGAAAAAGCCTATGAAGGTTTGGTGCACTATATAGTAAAACTGAAGTGGATAGTAGTGCCCTCGTACATAGGCCTTGCAGGAGTCTGCCTAACATTTTTTGGTTCGATGTTAGGGCAGGAGTTATTCCCGAAGATTGATTCCGGACAGTTTGTATTACGCTTCAGGCCTCCCCCAGGGACCAACTTTGAAATCACTCGCATGATGGGCCAGAAAATACTGGAAATCATCGAACGCGAAGTGGGCCAAGATAAAATCGATATCAGCATCGGATACGCGGGCCAAATCGCACCTGTCTATGGCTTGAACCTTATGATCACGATGATGCGCGGACCAGACGATGGCATTTTACGCATGGCTTTCAAAGAGGGCAGTGGCATAGAATTAGCCGCTTTCCGCGAAAAAATGCGCAAGATGCTCCCCATCGAAATTTCCACTTGGATGGCTAAAGTCATGGAATCCAAAGGGGTTCCACCCGATGAGGCCAAGATTAACTGCAGCAACCTTACCTTCGGTTTCGAACCGGGTGACATGGTTTCCAATGTGATGAGCTTTGGTTCCCCCACCCCTCTCGAAATTGTCGTCTATGGAAACAGCCTTCCTAATGTGCGGGCACATGCAATGAAGGTGCGTGAAAAAATGAAGGCTATCCCATGCCTCCGAGATGTCCAATTCCAACAATCTCTTGATTACCCTACCGTAGATGTAAACATCGATCGCGAAAAAGCTGGCCTTAGTGGCGTCAATGTCCAGCAGGTTGGTAACTCCGTTCTCGTTGGCACCAACTCTAGTAGATACATTGCCCTTAACTACTGGCAAAACCCAAAAACAGGCTTCGATTACCAAGTCGAGGTTTTAGTTCCCACCCAACGCATGGTTTCTCCACTTGATGTAGAAACACTACCACTCTCTCAAATTACCAACGATGTCACACTCATGGTTCGTGATGTTGCGAATGTTAAAACAGGAAACACTCCTGGCCAGATCGATCGTATTTCATCCCAACGATATATCAGCATCTCTGCAAATGTTGAAGAAGTAGATCTAGGCACCGCTTCAAGATTAGTGCAACAAGCAGTCAAGGATGCAGGTACTCCGCCCGCAGGCGTTCTGATCGACACCCGAGGCCAGACTGGTACCATGAACCAAATGTTCACCTCCCTAGGCATCGGACTTTCCATCGCTGTTTGCGTGATCTTGGTTATGCTCACAGCTTACTTCCAATCGCCAAGGTTGGCATTAACTTCCATTGGTGCAGTGCCCGGCGTTATCACCGGCGTAGTCACCGCATTAGTGCTTACTAAGACTACTCTTAACATTGAATCTTTCATGGGTTCGATCATGTGCATCGGGGTTTCAGTTTCTAACTCGGTGATGATGATCACCTTCATGAATGACCGTTGGAAAGATGGCTTAACCGTTACGGAAGCTGCTGTACAAGGGGCTGCTGGTAGGCTTAGGCCCATCATCATGACCGCTTGCGCAATGACCACAGGTATGCTTCCAATGGCGTTGGCATTGGAAGAAGGCTCACAAATGCAAGCACCACTTGGTCGTGCGGTTATCGGTGGGCTACTCGCCTCTACCGCTTGTACTCTTTTAGTTCTACCAGCAGTCTTTTCCATATTGCTTGGCAGTAGAAAGCCTATCTCGGTTTCTATTGATCCAGATGATCCCGAAGGCACCAAGTTCGATGGTGGCGACAAACACGAACATTTACACCCTGAAAATAAATCTACAGACAAAGCACCTACTGGCACGGAGTTAGCATGACCCATACATTTAAATCGAAAACCCTTACTTTAACTATTCTAGGTTTGAGTACTCTTTCTCTTGCGGGTTGCAGCAAAGAAGTAGAACATGCCAAACCCAGCCCTACCATGCCCGAAGTCTCTTTGGTAAAAGCGGAAACACGCAACATCCTAAGAACCGTAGGACAGCCAGGCTTTGTTGAAGCTTATGAGCAAACCTCGATCTTTTCAAAGATCCCCGGCTTTATCGAAAAATGGAATGTCGATATTGGCGACAAAGTTAAAAAAAATCAGGTTCTTGCTACCCTCTTTGTCCCTGAATTAGTCGAAGAGTATGGCTTCAAACAAGCCACGGTTATTTTAGATAAAGTTCTAGTGGAGCAAGCAGAAAGGCTTGTCGATTCTGCAGATGGTACTCTTAAAGCCGCCATCGCCAAGGTTGCCAAAGCTAAAGCCGATGTTGGAAAATTCGATGCAGATGTTGTGCGCTGGCAATCTGAAGTAAAACGGCTAACCAGCTTAGTGGCACAGCGTGTGGTCGATCAACAGATTTTAGATGAATCCACAAAACAGCTTCGTTCTTATGAATCTGCACGCGATGCAGCACTTGCCCAGGTAATGGTTGCGGATGCAGAACGGGTTGCATGTGACGCAAACCTCGCCAAGGCTAAAGTTGATGTATTTGCAGCAAAAGCCACCGTCAAGGTTGCGGAAGCAGATGAAAAAAGGCTGGCGGCACTTGTTGGGTATATCACGCTACCTTCCCCCTACGATGGTATTGTTGTTCTTCGAAACGCCAACACTGGCGACTTTGTAACAGCAGCAACAGGCGATCAAACCGCTAGAATTATGAGCCCTGATCAATCCTCCTCCCGAGGGTCTCCTATTTTTGCAATCGCCCGAACCGATATCGTTCGTATTTTTGTCGATGTCCCAGAAGGGGATGCCAATTTTGTTAACATTGGAACCAATGCCGAGGTTCGGGTGCAGGCTTTTAACGATATGCGAATCGATGCCAAGGTTACCCGTACCTCCTGGGCTCTCAATGTTCGAAGTCGAACTCTTCGTGCTGAAATAGATCTTATGAACCCAGATGCCAAATTGCTTCCCGGGATGTATGCCTATGGATATGTAAAAATTGAACGCAATAATGTCCAGGCCATTCCCACTGTTTGTATCACCAAGCGAGGCGACCTTCCCGTTGCCTACATCCTAAAAGATGGCAAGTGCATTCAACTAGGTTTAAAACTAGGCGCAAGCGATGGTATTTGGCAAGAACTACTCAGTGTAAAAAACGGGGATATTTGGGAGAAACCCAAAGGCGATGAGGTTTTCCTGAAAGGGGACCTTGATGAACTCGATAATAATATAACTGTTAAAATCAGCGAAAATGCCAAACCCGAAGAAAACAAAAAAGCCCCCACCAAGGAGGCTTCCAAGTCTAAGTAAGTTTTACACGTCCTGCCTTCTAGTTTTTAGGAGGCAAGGGCGCACTTGATGTGTTGTAACTCATATTCGCATAAGGAATCCCAGTTACAGGTGGCAGATCAAATGGTCTACTGGTATCCACATCGATTTGCTGTCCTGCAGTTTTCTGAATCGCCAGAACTTCTGCGGGAAAACCAACTGACCTGAATAATTTAAATTGTGACCTGTTGTAATCCTGAACTGATTTAAAGTAATTCCTATAAGCATTATCCAACTGTTGCAATGCTGCGACAACTTCTTGTGGCCTGTTCACCAACATAAGAACATCACCAAACCTGGTTGTTTCGCTCATACCCTTAAGGTTGCCATCATAACTGATGAGGGCATTTTTAAGGCCAGCATCTGCAAATGAGATTCTGTCTGAAGCAGAACTTAACTGCGATTGCGATTGGGCAACTTCCGCTGCAACACGATCTTGAATCATGAACAAATCTACCAAGGCTTGTTGTCTATGCCCTTCGCGATCTTTAATAAGAGCACGGTTACCAAGCCCAAAGTTTTTCAATTCCCACAATACTGCGGCATTCATATCAAAGCGGCTTCCCCCAGTGAACTGTCCATTCACACCGGCAGATGTTGCACCCCCAAGAAGTGGCGCACTGTTACCGTTAGCACCGCTATTACCCTGCAATAAAAGACTAGGTATGAAAGGGCGCATTTTTTCTTGCTTCAGCTTTACTATCGTCGCTTGTACCAACGCCTGATTCGAACTTAATTCTGGCCTGCTGGTTAGACCCAAAGAAATCAAACCATCCACAGGCTGACTTGGTGATATTAGCATCAATGCCAAATGCGGAGGCTCAACAGGTACTACCTGCGCCATCGGATTTAATCTTAGCAGCCTGGCAAGTTCTGCACTTGCGACCTTCCAATCGTTGCGTGCCTGAACTGCATTTTCTTCAAGCTCTGCAAGCAAAGTTCGTGAACGATCGATTTCTACAGGTGCAGCCAAACCCTTGCTTAATACTTCCGTTTTTCTAACCAGCTCTTTTCCTTTGGTCACGGTGTCAATCGCACCAGCTAATCTTCCACGCGATTGTTGCACATTAAAATACGCCACCGCTACTTCCATCAGAGCATCGTTCTTTGCAGCTTGAATTTCATACTGCCTAGCTTTCAAAATCTGCCTTGCAGAGAGTGGTTCATAAATGGCATCCGTGGTTGCAAAAATTGCAGAAAGACCAGGGCCAGCGGTGAATGCCTGCCTACTGTTTGATATCTGACCAGGGGAAACAGGCGAAGGGTATTGCCCATCATGTCGATAGTAATCGATACCAGCATAAATATTTGGCAGCCAAAGTACATTAGCCCTTTGAAGTTGCGCCGCTGCGACCATCTCAGCAGCCTTGGCAGCATCAATAATCAATGGCCTTGCATCTGAAAGTTGCATTGCAGATGCAAAGTTAATCGGAAGCGGGAAATCACCTTCCTGAATATCAACCTTTTTAAATTCAGTTGGTGCCTTTGTGTTGGCTTCCTTGGGCCCTGAAAAAATCTCACCCTTACCAGAATCATCCAGCCCTAGCTGCTTAGTTGTTTTCTGATAAGAACTTTCCTGTGCCATTAACACTGTGCCCAAAAGGGAAACACCCGTTAATAAAAGTCGAGCAGTTATTCGGTTAAACATTTTAATTCGCATAGTTATTTTCACTTTATCCCAGAATTTTACTTCCGGTATGAATTACACACTTACTATGCTTATCGAACGAAATGAGGGGCAGAAATTACTAAAACGGATAAGTCGGCATGAACCTCATGACCCAATTGCTTGGATTAATAAGAACAGTCCACCTATCTTAACTATTCAGGTGTTCTAGATGTTTACCCAATTTGACATGTTTTAAATAAAGGCGTTACACATCACAAACATCAACTGCTTGCTTCAGGCCTTCTTTCGCATTACGGGTCGGGATGAATTCGTGGCCGACAAAGCCCTTATACCCAACTTCCACCAACTTCTTCATGATGGGTTGATACTGAATTTCTTGGTTGGCATCGAGTTCATTCCTACCAGGATTTCCAGCAGTATGAATGTGGGCGATGATATCCTTGCACTCGCCAATTCTACGAATCACATCACCATGCATGATCTGCACATGATAAATATCGAAAAGAATTTTAATATTGGGAGACCCCACTTTGCGCACAACCTTGGCAAGCCAATCTAGATCATCACCCTGATAACCCGGATGGCCCTTCATGGGGTGTGAACCATCCCTGGTGTTAAGATGTTCAACTGCAACAGTGACACCATTTTTCTCAGCATGACCAGCAATTTGCTTCAAGCCTTCAATGCAATTTTTTTCCGCATCATCAAGAGAAATCACCGCACTCTTCGGATCATCTGCATTGGTGTATTTGAAACCGACAAAACCAATCACGGTGGGAATCTTAAACTCTGCACAAGCATCAATAGTTTCACGGGTGTATTTTAAAAGTTCTTCACGATATGCAGGGTTGTTGAAACCCTTTTTGAAACCACCGGGCGCTCCATTAGAGGCAATTGCAATTTCCAAGCCATGCTTCTTCACCGTTGCAAACTGCGCGGGCCGTAACAACTCAATGGAGGTACATCCAACCTCCTTGGCATTCACACATAATTCATCCAAGGTCCATTTGTCACCACTGCTCATAAAGCACCACGAACACGCACTATGCTTGATATTGCCTTTGCGTTTATTATCTGCACCCTGTGCTTGCGATAGAATTGCAGTGGTTGTTCCTGCTGCTAGTGTGGCTTGCATCATATTTCTTCGATTCATCTTTTTCATGGTAGGACCTTTTAGTTAACGAATTTTCGCATCAGGTAACGCAGTTCCAATTCCCAGATCTAAAGGCATTGAATCTTTTTCAAGGCCCAGTTCCAGTTTCAACTTCCCCAACTCACTTTTTAACTCTGTTATTTTTCCAGCGTATCTTGCGTCCTTGATAAGATTCACACGCTCTTCTGGATCATTCTTAATATTGTAAAGCTCCGCAAGATGGCGGTCAGGCTTATCATCGCCATGAGGGTAATGAATAAACTTCCACTCATCCGTTCTCACACCACGCACATTGGGAGTGTAAGGAAATTGTTTTTCGTAGTTGTAATGGTAAAGGAATGATTTGCGCCAATTGGGGTCGTCCCCCTGAACCATCTTAACCCACGATTTGCCATGAATGTTTTCTAACCTTGGGGCGTCACAAAGCTCGAGGAGACTAGGAGCTATATCCACAGTAAGAACTAAGTTATCAATTTTCTTTGGGGCCTTCGTATCAGAAAGCTTAGGGTAGCGAACAATCAAAGGGATGCGAATGGAAGGTTCATGCATGGTTCGCTTGTCAACCATGCCATGTTCGCCATTTAGCAAACCGTTATCACCCATAAAAACAATAATGGTGCGATCAAGCTCTCCTCTTTTTTCAAGTTCTTTGACCAACAAGCCAACGCTGTCATCCACAGAAAGAATGGTACCCCAGTAGCTGCGGATCATAGCTGCAAAGTCCTTGACTGCTTCAGGGCTGGAATCGGGGAATTTTTTACGGTAATCAAACAAAGGGCCATATATCCCATGCCAGGTATTCAACCGTTGCTTGATCCATTCAGGTTTGTCCCCAAGCTTGAAAGCAGTATCAGGGTAGGGTACATCAACCTTATCAAAGGAATGCGCATACTTCGGTTCAGGAAAATAAAAGCTATGTGGCGCTTTGTGCCCGATCATGCAAAGCCAAGGTTTGTTTTTGTCTGTTTTATCAATCCATTCAGAAGCCATATTGGTAACGACATTAGTGTAATAGCCTGGAACGACCTTACGATTACCTCCGATATTAAATTCGGTATCGAAGTACTTCCCTTGGCCTTTGTGGGTGATGAAAGTATCAAAGCCAGGCCGTGGGTTATCGTTTTCTTCACCCATGTGCCATTTGCCGAAATAAGCAGTCTGGTATCCGGCGTCGTGAAGGACACCAGGAAAATTTTTAAGATTCTCGGGATATTCGGTAAAGTTATTTACAACCGTATGAGCGTGGGCATATTTACCTGAAAGGATGGATGCCCTACTAGGCGAACAAAGGGAAGTGGTGCAGAAGGTATTTTTAAAATTCACGCCGCTGGCTGCGAGCTTATCTATCGATGGGGTCTTGATGTGAGGGTGCCCAGTGCAACCAAGGCTATCCCAGCGAAGGTCATCACAAAGGATAAAAAGCACATTGGGCTTCTGCGCCTGAAGATTTGCTGAAAAGCCAAGCCAAACTAAGACAATCAACATTACTATCTTTTTCATAAAGGCTCTTTCTTACAAGGGTAGCTTGATGGCTGTGCCTGTTTTGCTGGATTGATAGATCGCGGTGAAAAGTTCAACCGTTGCTCTCCCATCTTCTGCAGAAACCATGGGTTGTTTGTGCTCTCGAATAGCTTGTACGAATTCTCTTATTTGCAAGGCATGATAATGAACCGTGGCATCAATCTTGGTGAATGCATTGCGATCTTCCTGCTGGAACCCTTCGAGCAATTTTTCTTCACCCGGAATTGTCCAAATATCATTAAGAGGAGGTTCAGGAATACTCGTCATGCCTGCAATAAAGGTTGCACCCCGATCGGTTTCAACCCCAACAGATGCACCGTTCGAACCATGCACATGTACTTTGGTATGAATGCCCGGCTTCTGGGAAACACTTGCAAGAATACTACCCAACCCCCCGTTAACAAACCGGAGTGAAGCCACTGCGGTATCTTCAACTTCAACCCCCGGATGATTGAGGTTTTGGAAATAGCCCTGAACTTCAGCGATGGGGCCCATGAGCCAGCGAAGGATATCAAGTTGGTGAGGCGATTGATTGACAAGCACACCACCACCCTCAGTGCTCCATTTGCCACGCCATGGATCAGAGCTGTAATATTCCAAACTGCGCCAAGAATACATGAGGAAGAAACCAAGAAGAGGTTTACCAATCTTCCCCGCATCGATGGCATGTTTCATGCGAAGCACAGGTTCAAAAAACCTGCGCTGGCTGATCACACCCAAAGTCGCGCCACTGCTTTTTGCGGCAGCAATCATGGCATCGCAATCTTCAATGGATGCAGCCATGGGCTTTTCTACAAGCACATGAACCCCTGCATTTAAAGCAGCAACAGTTGGTTGGCGATGTAAAGGGTGGGGGGTAGCAATCAGTAAAACATCAGGCTTGGCTTTAAGAATCATCTCTTCGATAGTTGTAAAAGCCTGAGCTTTATGTTCTATCGCAAACTTAGATGCACGTGAAGAATCAGCATCACAAACAGCAATAAATTCTGCTTCAGGAATCTGAGCAACCGCTTTGCAATGCAACCCACCAACTTTGCCACACCCAACCAAGGCGACTCTTGTTTTTTTCATCATCAAACCTTATTAAGAAAAATACTTCTGACTCATCATACGAAGGAAAGCAAGCGACTCCGCCATCTCTTCCATGCCATTCATTCCATCCTCAATACTAACCCATCCCTTATAGTTGTTTTCCTTAAGGATGCGGAAGATGGTATCAAAATCGTTTAGGCCTTTACCTGTAACGCCATGCTTTAACTTCGATGAATATCCGAGCGTACCATCAGATTGCCTAAGCTCATCGATGTTTGCGCCAGCTTCAAGATAACGATCGGATGCATGCATACTGACAACGCGCGAAGCAACATGGCGTAAGAGTTCAACCGGATCATCCCCTGCAACGATGGCGTTGGAGGGATCAAACTGCACGCCAAAGTTCTCTCTATCTTCGATGGAATTAACAAGATCAAGGAAGACATCCATTTTCTGGGCAAATTCGGGATACTTCCAAAAACCATCCTTATAATGATTTTCCAAGCCAAGAATGATGCGGTTTTCACGAGCTACCGGAAGAAGAGCCTTTATACAATCAGCAGCCCAAGCAAGCCCCTGCGCACGCGAAACCTCCGGGAAACGCTGGCCACTAAGAACCCTGCAAACCGCACCCTTACCGCCCAACCTTCGGGTCACTTCAATCTTTTGGATATGCGTATCAATCATCTGCTTACGAACATTGGCATCGGGGTGCGTAAAATCAGGCGAACAACAAAGCATGGGCATTGCAAACCCAGCATCATGAATGGCATTGGCAACCTTATCAATGTAATCATTATCAAGACTGGTAAAAAAACCATCATACATCTCAAGGCCATCTGCATCGAGGTTCTTCGCCATCTCTATCCATTGAAAAACAGTCATCTCACGAGTGCCTGCAATAGTATCGAGATAACATTTGGGAAATGCGGAAATTTTCAATGGCACAACTAGGATTCCTTATTTAATGGATAAAATAAAACAAACTAACATTACGGTGCGCCCGGGATCTTTTTAGCCTTCGGGTCTTCCGGAGGCTTATCCAGAATAAGATACCCGAATAGATCAGCCATTTCTTTAGGGGTGATTTGCTTTTCCAAACCTTCAGGCATGAGGCTGTTCTTACTACGGCTAACTTCTTCAACTTCAGCACGCGGGATAACTTCTACTTTACCACCCTGCACCTTAAGAGAAATTTTAGTGGTGCTATCTTCCACCATAAGACCCGTAAGTAATCGGCCCTTAGTAGTCACTACGGATGTGGCTTGGTAATCAGCACCAATCACCAAGCTAGGATCAAACACATTAGAAAGGAGCTGTTCGAAATTAGCTCTACCGTTAAGAGTGATATCGGGGCCCACTTCCTGCCCTTCGCCGTGCATCTTATGGCATTGGCCACAAACCTTGTTGAAAACCAGTCTGCCCGCTTTGGCATCGCCCGGGTTAGCAACAATGTGACTCCGCATGTTTGCAAGGATGCTGTCGCGAGCAGGATCACGGCCTTCGCGCACAGTACCCCAAACAGCGAGCACTTTCTTTTTCAATTCAGGGTCTTTGTCTGCCATCATCTTTCGGGCCTGATTAGTTCCCATTGCGGTAGTCGGGATTTTTTTAGCAGCCATCGCATCAAGAAGTTTATTCGACCAAGTATTTCGCTGCGAAAGCAATTCAATTGCACGGGGCTGAACATTGGGATCAAGGGCAGGGTAAAGTGCAATTACCATGTCTGCAATAGAAGGGTCTTGCAACTTCCCCAATGCAGAAATCAGGTTTCCTCTTAAGCCAATGGAAGTGTTTTTGTCGGTGATGATAACCTTTGCGGTATTCAAAGCGTTCGAAGGATTGATTGCAACTAAGGCATCAAAAGCCATAATTCGAGAAGGTTCATCTGCTTTTGGATTTTCCAGCACCTTGGTAATTTCACCAAGCGCCTCAGCATCATTCCAAGAAGCTTTAAGAATTTTCGTTTCAATCCACGAAGAAGCTTTTACAAGAACAGGAGTTAATCCAGAACGCAAGGTTTCAAGATCCTTCCCCTTAAGGTCGCCTGATTGCAACTTCCCAGATAACATCTGGATCACTTGCTTTGCAGATTCTTGATGATCGTCCTTGATCAGAAGGGAAAGAAGGGCAATGTTGATTTCAGGATTCACCTTACCTGCAAGCATTCTTTCAGCAAACTTCCCGAGAAGTGCTGCTTCCGACTGGGAACTAGGGTTGGACTCTGCTGCCTTCAGAAAAGTTTCTGCAACATTGGAAGTATCAAGCAAAGGCTGAAGATTTTGCCAAACGATGGAGGCGATCACCATATCTTTATCAGCATTTGCAAGCACATCAGATAAAACTTTGGGCGCATCAAGTGCGGTGATTTTCTTAGCTGCAATTGCAAGTTGCAATAGCACATCTTTTGAAGCATCGTTTGCCATGCCTTTAAGCTTGGTGCGAATTTCCTGACTAACCTGATGGGTATTTCCTGCAGAGCGAATGCCCCACGAACGCAAAAGAGGATCCGCATTAGAAAGAAGTTCCAAATGAAATACTTCGGGAAGGGGGCCACTGCTTACAAGCACCCAGAGAGCGTGCATGCGTGCCTTATGATTGGCTTTATCATCGAGAACAATCGCTTCAATTTTTGGTCTGATACCCGGGCTTTTTGCATTGGTAAGCCTTTCGATCAAAAGCCTCTGAGCATTCTCTCGGAAATATATATTTGGATTCCCCAAATGCTTGAGAAGCACTTCATCCGAATCTGATGCAAGATCAAACTTGGGTGCCCTCGGGGTTTCCTTATAGCGAAGTCGGTAAATGCGACCCCGCTCACGATCAATGCCTGCAGGGTCTCTTCGTGCATCCTGATAACAATGATAACGATCATACCAATCAAGAATATAAAGGCAGCCATCCGGCCCAGTTTTCTGACCCACAGGCATGAACCACGCATCGTTAGCGGTAAGCAAATCATTACGCGGAGTTGCAAAATAGGAAGACCCTTGGCGTTCCAACTTATCAGCATTGATACAACCGCCATGGATATTGCCCATGTAAAGCACTTCCCGATATTCTTCCGGATAAGCTTCAGAATCAAAATAAGTAAGGCCACAATAAGCCGCCATCTGATGTTTATGCTTGACGATGGAATTCAACTTCCAAGTGAAAGGGGGGTAAACCCCAGCTTGCCTGTGATAGTAACCACTTTCAGCAAGATGCCAAAGATGATCGATCACACAAGCACTTGCAAACGCAGAACCTTCCTTATCGAATGCAACGCCCCAAGGGTTGCTGACACCTTCCGCAAAAAGTTCGAACTCCCGTGTTTTAGGGTGGATACGAAAAAGCGCACAAGTGAAGTTATGCTCTTTGCCTTGGTGTTTGATTTTGCTGCGATTGAAAACACCATTGAACCCATAAAGCCAACCATCTGGCCCCCAGGTAAGGGAATTAGGAAGCTCATGCGTATCCTCTCTGCCAAAGCCAGTAACAATAACTTCGCTCTTATCAGCCTTGCCATCGTTATCGGTATCTTGAAGCAAAAGAAGATCTGGGGAGTTGGCGATCCAAACACCACCATGGCCCACTGCAATTCCTGACGGAATATTAAGTCCCTCAGCAAAGATGGTAACCTTATCGATTTTGCCATCGTTATTGGTATCTTCTAAGATTTTAACTCGATCTTTGCCTTTGCCTGGTTCTAAGCGGGGGTATTCGAGCGATTCAACGACCCAGAAACGGCCTCTTTCATCAATAGTAAAAGCAACAGGGTTTACTAAGTCGGGTTCGCATGCGACCACTTCAACCGTAAAACCTTCAGGCACCTTCATGTGCTTAATAGCTTCTTCGGGAGTGTAGGCTGGATTGGGCATGGATTTTTGGGCATGCGGGATAACCTGCTTAGGGGCTTGTGCAAAAACAAATCCTGCAGTAATTCCAACTACGCCAATTAGCAACCTAAAATATGCTCGCTGCATAATTATAAACCCTCTCTTAATCCGGAAATTTTCTTTAAACCAAAGGCTTTATTCACATTAGATAAAGGTATCAGATCTTCTATCATTTTTCTTTGAGAATTATCACACGTAATAAAAAATCAGTTTTGCACCCCAGTCATTAAAAATGGCAGAATTTTAAACATTACCACTAACCCCTTAAATACCGGACGATAAAGGAATCTAGTAGGCCATAAAATGTGGGAGAAATATCGTCGTTAATTGCAACGTTTTTAATTATCTTCTCTTTCTTATCCGAGATATACTTTAAGCAAGAAATACAATTCAATGTATATAGGGGAATTTCATGCTAGGCTCGTCTTCTAAAAACACAAACAAGGGGTTCACCTTAATTGAGTTATTAGTAGTGATTGCAATCATTGCAATCTTGATAGGTCTTCTGCTGCCAGCAGTTCAAAAGGTTCGGGAAGCTGCAGCCAAGATGCAATGCCAGAATAACCTAAAGCAATTGGCATTGGGTGTGCACAATTATATTTCCACTTACCAGGCTTTCCCCATGAGTACCTCTCCTTGGGTAAATAATAACAATGGTTTTGGATGGATATTTCGAACCCTTCCCTACTTGGAACAAGAATCTATTTATAAGCAGATCATTCCTTATGAATCAGGGTCTATGTTTGCAGGCGGGGGATTACTCAACCCTGCTTGTAGAACCGCAATCGCTTCACCTGTAAAAACCCTTTATTGCCCATCTGATGGTTCTGCTCTTCCCGGTTCATCCGTTGAAACCAAGATGGCACAAATGGACCCAATCAAGGTAACTCTCACCAATTACAAAGGTTCAATGGGAGATAACCGCATGGGGGGCGGTTCTAGCATTCATCAAGGTAGGGAACCTGATTGCCATGGTAGTAATCCATGCCCGGGAATTTTCTTCCGCAATAGTTTTCAAGGCATTGTAACATTGGACCAAATTAAAGATGGCACCAGCAGCACCCTGATGATTGGGGAAGACACCCCTATTGAAAATTATCACTCCGCAGCATTTTATTCTAATGGCGATTACGCCAGCACCCACGCACCGCTCAATTATGTACCCAAGCCTTCTACACCAGGCGATTGGTGGAATGTCATCTCTTTTCGTAGCAAACATTCAGGAGGCGCAAATTTTGCCTTTGCTGATGGGAGCATCAAGTTTATCACCAACGATATCGATTACACTAATGTCTATAAACCTCTTAGCACCAAAAATATTGGCGAGGTCATACCCAACTATTAATCACTTTGATTTTTAGAAATAACAACTATGAAAACCTTGCTCCATTTACTTTGCGGTATCTTGTTTTTCGGGCTTTATGGCTGTGGCGGAAATGTATCCACGGTCTCAGGAAAAGTTACCCTCGAAGGCATTATACTTGATAAAGGCGATATAGGGTTTCATCAGGCAGAAGGCATGATTGTTTCCACAACCCGCATCAATCCCGATGGTTCGTACAAGATAGGCGCAGAAGCTAAAACCTTGCCGGGCAATTATAAGGTCGTTATCATTGCTAACGAAGTAAGCATTGGTAAAGGCCCGGGAAATGTTCCAATGCCCACCCGCATCACTCCTTTAGCTTACAGTAATAAAGAAAAAACCCCGCTGAAAGCAGAGCTTAAAGCAGGGTCCAATGAATTTAACTTCGATCTGACAACCAAGTAACTATTCCTTCTTCTTTTTCTTTGTGGTTTCGTTACCTTGGATTTTCTTCATTGCATCATTAACAGCCTTGGCATAATTCTTATCACGCTTGGTATTCTTATCTTCAATGATTTCTTGTAATTTTGGAATCGCCTCTTTGGCACCCGACCCAATACTTCCCAATGCGTTAGCAGCATCGATTCTGGCATTCGCATTTTTCAATGCACTTATCAGAGCTGGTACCGCAGGCTTTGCATCTGCACCAATTTCACCCAACGACTGAGCAGCCTTTCCTATAAGATCTCCTGAAGGGTCTACTTTAAGACCACCTTTTTTATCATCCTTACCTTTGGTTTTGGTATCTGCAGCCTTGGATGGTGCGATAAAATTCATTAAAGGTTCCACCCCTTTTGAGCCCATGTTTCCCAAGCTATCGATTGCTGCTTCAACCAATTTTGTATCACCATCCTTGATCATCATTGCAAGAATTGGCACTGCGGTTTTTGGGTCGGCCTTGGCAGCTCCAAGTGCTTTAATTAAAAAGCGTTTCACATACGCATCTTTTTCACTTTTCAATGCAACGATCATGTCTGGGGTAACAACCTTGGCTTCTTCCTTAAGTTCGAAAAGTTTTTGCGCAGCTTTACGGCGTTCTTCATTGTCAGGGTTCTTAAGTTGCTTCACAAGATCCAAAGCATCTTCTGCAAGAATTACACCCGTGAACAATAAGAAAAACGCAAAAGAAAATACGCGCATGATCTCTCTCCTGTTATTGATTGACCTACTTATTAGACATTAAACCAAGGGGCTGAGTTCCGATAAAACCACTTAATTTACCATTTTTATATGGGTCTCACCATGAAAAAGTGCCACTCCATTGCTTCTATGCTAACATATGACTCCATTTCCCCTACTTTCATTCGAAAAGTAACACTTACCTTCCAAAACCCAATAAATTATTTTGCTATCAAACTTCCCCTTGCATGTGATTTGCCAAAGCATTCGAATTGCTCAACTATTTTTGCAACAACTAACTTGTTTCACTTGCAAACTGCCATAAAACACCCAATTATATGGTCTGACAATCAATCCCTTGGAGATAAGAAACATGGCTGCTAAAAAACCCTCTTCCAAAAGAATCGTATTGCGCACAGGCGAAGCCCTAGTTGAAGGCGATCTCGATTATCTCTGCGCAGAACCAGAAATCGTGATAGGCGAAATGGATGGCCCCGTGGGTATCGCTTTCGCAAATCTCCTAGGCAACCAGATCAAGGGTCACACCAAGGTTTTTGCGATTCTCAACAGCGATGTTCAAGTGAAACCAGCCACCATCATGGTAAGCAAAGTCACCGTAAATGATGCCCGCTACACCAATATTTTAATGGGCACCGTTCAAGCTGCCATTGCTCATGGCGTACTCGATGCAGTGCGTGAAGGGATCATCCCCAAGAAAAAAGCTGAGGAGCTAGGCATCATTTACTCGGTATGGCTTGATCCTAATATTCTTAAAGTACCTGCGAACAAAATCGATCATAAGGCTTTGTTTGCGGTTCATCGTGAAGCCACCACCAAGGTGATTCGTAAAGCCATCCTAGGCGAACCAAGCATCGATTGGTTATTAAAGAACCAAGATAAAGTCGAACACTACTTCCATCAATTGGGCGTAGAAGGCAAACTCTAGTAAGCCAATCAAAGCCTAGAGTGTGAACGACTGTCGGGCAAGAAATGTTTTATTAAGCTAGTAATTCGTCGATCACGGTTGCATCGGTAACGGTGGCTCGTTCGTCTCTACCATTGTGTTTGTATGTAAGTAAATCATTTTCTAAGCCGGCTATACGCAAAATCGTGGCATGAATATCCTTGATGGGGGCTGGGCGATCCACTGCATAAAGACCTATATCATCGGTGCTACCTACGATAGAGCCTGCTTTAACTCCGCCTCCTGCAAACCACATCGAGAATCCCCATGGGTTGTGATCACGGCCATCGCCACTTTCGCTCATGGGTGTACGGCCAAACTCGCCGCCCCATATAACTAGAGTTTCTTCTAGCAAACCTCTGCGTTTTAAATCGCTAAGAAATGCAGCGACAGGTTGATCGGTTTCTTTGCAAAGATTTGAATGATTACCTTCGAGATCAGTGTGGGCATCCCAAGCGCTGCCACTACCCAGATAAACTTGAATGAATCGCACGCCCCGCTCGACAAGCCTTCTTGCCATCAGGCAAGCACGAGCAGCAGCTTTGGTGGTTTCGTTTTCGATCCCATAAAGGTTGAGAGTTTCGCGGGTTTCATTAGAAAGATTATTCACTTCGGGGATGCTGGTTTGCATTTTCCAAGCGAGTTCATAACTGGCAATGCGAGCATCAAGCCTATCCGTTGGTGTGGATTGGTTTTTGTGTCTTTCGTTCAGCCAGTTCAAATAGTCAAGTTTTCTGCGTTGCCTAAGGGGAGTGATTTGAGGCGGCGGAGCATGAAAAAGCACTGGCTCAGGGCCTTCGAGAAATCGAGTTCCCTGATAGGTTGCTGGAATAAAGCCACTACCCCAGTTGCGACTCCCACCGGGTACATCACCTCTGCGGTCGGAAAGGACTACGAAAGATGGTAGGTTGTCGCAATCATTTCCCAAACCATAAACCGACCAAGCACCAAGTGAAGGTCTGCCTGGTAGCGGGCTGCAAGTGTTCATATGTGAAACGCCTGCGACGTGGGTCAATCCTTCGCCGACGCAAGAGCGTAATACTGCGATATCATCGGCATGGCGCGCAAGGTTAGGCAGCCAGTCGCTAAGTGGGATGCCTGATTTTCCATGCTTTTTGAAAGTTCGTTTAGAAGCCAGGAGAGGGGTGTTAGCAGTGACACCCATGGCGGTTTGTGGTTTGGGAAAGCTTGGTGGCAGGGGAGAGCCAGCGAGTTTTTGTAGGGCAGGTTTTGGATCTAACAGATCGATATGGCTTGGCCCACCATCGAGAAAAAACCAAACGATGCTACGCACTTTGGAAGGGTGATGGCGAAGTGGGTCATCAGAAAGATTAGAAGCCTGCGCATCACGTGCCAGCATAGAACCAAGTGCGATGGAGCCAAAGCCATTACCCATGGTTTGAATAAATTGCCTGCGTGATTGTGGAATCATTCCAGCTCCAAAAATTCGCTTGTGTTCAACAAGGCGTGAAGGAGATCCGCGAGCCTTTCAAGGGGATCAACTGCAGCAGAGGTTACTTCGATAAATACTCTGGACTGATCTAATTCTTTAGAGTCGGGAGCCCTTTTGAGGATTGCTAGAAATCCAGCTTGAATTTGCTGATGGGTGTTATTGCCTGCTTTCTGCATGATGTTTGCAGCTAAGTTTTGGGCATGATCAATAATTTCAGGATCGTTCAGGAGTGCCAATGCTTGTACCGCAGTTACTGTGTCATTGCGGTTTGAGCAGCTAAGATTTCGATCGGGAAAATCGAAAGCTTCAAGCGATGGATTGGGCATGTTGCGCCTTTGGATTAAATAGATGGAGCGTTTTTTTGCTGCCGCTTGTGCTTCATCTTTTGTCCAGGCATAGCGGCTGTTAGCGAGTGATGCAGGTAAAGCAAAACGCACCACGCCTTCGTGCATACCTGAATTCAAATCGCCCGAGGCGTGAAGGATGGCATCGCGAACTTGCTCTGCGGAAAGCCTGCGGACTTCTGCATGCCATACCAGATTATTTTCCGGATCGATCTGGTTACCTTTCTTTAACAGTTCTTGGTCGGTAACTCTGCTAGCAAGCTTGTAGGGGCTGCTGTTGACGATCAGGCGGTGAATGGATTTAAGGCTGTATTGATTACGGACAAGATCGGAGGCGAGCCAATCAAGGATTTCGGGTTGATGGTAAGGTTCGCTGGCTTTGCCAAAATCGCTGGGGTTTGCAACCAACCCTGCACCAAAATATCCCTGCCAAATGCGGTTGACAATAACTCTGCTGGTAAGTGGGTGATCAGGCTGGGTAAGCCATTTTGCAAGGGCAGTTCTTCTACCCGAACTGTTCGATAATGCGGTTATATGAGGCTGTTCTTTTTCGATCCATGAGGGAAATCCTGGTTGCACTTCTTCTTTGGGTTTTCGTACATCGCCTTGTGCTAAACGGAATGTTGCAGGTGGCTTCGCATATTTTTCCGATACCCCCATGTAAGCTTCTTGGATGGGTAGTTCTTTTGCAAGGTTTGCAAGGTTCTCAAATGTTTTATCGTAAATAGTTCGTTGTTCAGGTTTTAACCTTCGGTAAAGCTTTGTCTTTCTTCGATCGATTTGCTTACTTGCCAGAGTTGCCAACTGAGATTGGGTTACGGTGCGTTTTTCTGGCGGAGTTTTTAATGCTATTTGAGTTTGCGGATCTAATGCAACCACGATTTCTTCAAACAAGTTTTTCTCGTGCTCCTGCATCATTTGCGAAAGATCTTTACGCATGGACAGAGCTTTTTCTTCCATGCTCTTTTGGCGTGGTGTAAGTGAAATGGAACTTAATGGGATAGCATCCGGATAAATTATACCGCTGAAGAATGCCTGGAACTGAAAATATTCTTCTTGGCGAATGGGATCAAATTTATGGTTATGACATCGGGCGCATCCCAGAGTTAAGCCCAGAAAAGCCTGTGCGGTGACATCGGTAACATCGTTTAAAATATCCTGGCGAATCTGAGTGTAATCAGCCCCGTTGGATTCTTCAGGGGCAAGCCTTAAAAAACCTGTGGCTATACGTGCCGCTTTGTTGTCAGGAGCCAACTCATCCCCTGCGATTTGCCAAGAGATAAACTTATCGTAAGGAAGATCATCGTTAAAAGACTGAATCACCCAGTTGCGAAATTTCCATGCATCAGGTCTGATGCGATCGATTTTAAAACCTTCAGAATCGCTATACCTTACAAGATCTAACCATTGCTGGCCCCAATGTTCGCCAAATGCTGGCGATGCCAATAATTTCTCGACCACCTTTTCGTAAGCATCAGGTGAACCATCATTTAAAAATTTTTGCAGATCCTCCGCATTGGGAGGCAGGCCCGTAATATCCATATGCAATCTGCGTAACAAGGTTCGCTTATTGGCTTCTTGGGCTGGAGTGATCCCCACCCTATTTAGCGAAGCTTTCCAGAAGGCATCGATGGGATTGGAGTACGAGATTGTTTCTGTTGGAATTTTTGGTCTGATCAATGCTTGATAGGAGGGGGAGGTGCGTGCGGTTTCTGCTGCACTGGTATATTCCAGAATCAACAAACCACAAAAAATGAATGGGAAAACCAAGTTTATATGGTGCTTCCCCAAGAGACTTTGCATGAAGTCCTACGGGTTGGAACTTAGCGGGAGCCAATCATTCTGGGCAAACCACGGTTGGCAAATAAGCTGCATTCTTGCAGGAAGGTTATTTGTATAAATTTAAAGTAATTTTCAAAATAGTTCAATATCCAATAGCTTGCCCAGATAATAAATCGGCAAAAAAGAAGTTAAGTAAGAACGAATAAACAGAACAAACCACTTTACTACCTGTTTTTTAGCTGTTTTATTTGCATAAAGCTAACGGTTGGTACGTGTCCAACATGGGTTTTTGGCCTATGAACTAATTGGGGCAGGGTTAATAAAGAAAAAGTAATACCCTAGGATACCCAAGGCTAGCAGGGCCAGAACTCCAAGAATAACCACAGGATTGAAAAGGCCTGACCAAGAATCCGAAACAAAAGCATCATCCGAGGGAGCCCCATTTCTCAAGTATTCCACTGCATCTTGAAGAGATTCGTCTTCGGTAAAATGGTGGATATCGGGGTTTGAAAAATTATTCTGGACGCCATCATTCGCACTTTGGGCAGAAACCATATGCAAACAGGATAGATTTTCCTGCTCGATTGCGGCAATTACATCAAAATCTTTTTCAACATGGTGAAGGTCGGGTTCAGAGATAGTGCCTTTAAAATTCGGATTGCGTTTTGAAAAAAAAGTGCGCAACCCTTTCACATGCCTGGCCTTTTTCCATACCTTTTGAAAGTCACAAAATACCAGATCATCTGAGCGAAGTTTCCCTTTCTTCGCAAGCCTTTTTAATGCTTCACCAGAGACAATTAAGGGTTTATACCCCTCCTTGGCGATGATGTAGCCATTGAATTTTTTTTCTGGTTCACTCATGGTAGGTACTTCTTAAGGAACTCTCCCCTCAATCATAATTATAGCATCAAGGTGGCGAAAACCCTGATAATGAGCAATTTTTAATGGTTTATCTAATTGGTAAAAGGCGTAAAGCTTAACGATCGTAACCTATTTTCTGATTATAACCTGTGATTTTAAGATGTGATTGTGAGGCACAGAAGCAAGTTATTTATTTGGGGGGAGAGCAGGCATCTTGAGGTTGATATCGAAAACCTTGATACCCCCGTTGTAATTGAGTGCCAATTCTCTTCCCAACTTATTATAAACTGGAGGGATTACCGAAATGTTTTTAGATTTTGAAGGTCCTTTTGTCGGGGTCACGAAAGAAACGATACGAAAATTAATATCTCCTTTGGGAGGATTTTGAATACTATAGTTTCCGGTAGGCCCAATAGCTCCGCTTATTTCTTTATCATTAACCGTGGCTATTACTGCCCCAGAAACAAGTGGCTTATTATCCAGCATGACTTTGCCATGAATTACTTCTTTGTTTTCAGGTAATGAATAAGAAGGTGAAAAGAATAAGTAATAACCGCTTAAATAGAAGGCCACGAATACCCCAACATAAGCCATGTATTTAGGCTTGCAGTATTTGGAATAGAAGGAAGCTTCTTCTTCTTCCAACTGGTCGTCTTCATTTGATTTATTTTGTAAGTGCTTGATTGCATTTTGTAAAGAAGTTGGTTGCTGGGTATCAAGTCCATTATTATCCGGTAGTTCTGGTTCACTTTCTATATGGACCATTAGATTGGGAATTGTCTTGTTGGAACCGATTGGTTGATTAGATAAATTTTCGCGCTCTATCTCCCCGATGAGATCGAAAGCTTCCTCAACTTCTGGATTAGAGACTGAATTGTTAAGATTAGATTCTAGTTTGACAAATAGAGTACGAAGGCCTTGAACATTCCTTGCTTTTTTCCAAACCTTTTGAAGGTCGCAAAATACTAAATCATCTCCCAAAAGATTCCTATCTTTGACAAGCTTTTTTAAAGCCTGTGGTTTTACAATCAAGGGCTTTTGCCCTTCCTTGGCGATGATGTAATCACTGAACTTTTCTTCTGGATTTTTCATCATACTATCTAAACCATGGCCAAACTAAAAGTTGTGAATGTTTTCTAGTCTTGGTTATTAATGACTTGACCATCTCTAGGTTGCATTAGGTAATTCCAAGTTTTTTGACTTATATTTTTTGTCATGGAACGAATACTACCATCTGCCATGGCGACCGGCATTACATCGTGTCCTGTTTGGGAATATAGCATGGTGCAGCATTCGGTTCCCGCAGGGCACTGACTGTAAGGCCTAGCCATTGGTTTTACCTGAAACATATAAGTATTAGGCATACCATTGGGAAGAACATTTGCGGGTACACCTCGGTTTTCTCTGACAATAAAAAGATCGTTTGCATCAACAAAGTAAGTTAAGCCTAAAGTTTGACCATAATATGGTTCAACAGCCCAAGAATAAAAGGCTGTGCGCGCCATGGAGTCGCAATTGGCATAACCTTCTGCAAACAGGATTGAATTAGATAACCCGTCTCTGATGTTTAAAAACTTTTGAGCAGGTGCATCTTTACCCGTGCCACCATAATCTTCGTTGGTACTGCCATCGCCATTGCTATCGCCCCAAACATTCCAATTGGCTTGATAGTTGGTAACTGTCCAGCCATTATATTTATAATCAATAGGTGCAGATGGATCTGATCTACAGCGAAGAATGGGTAATGTTATTTGGGCCTCGGCCATGTCCCAAGAGCCTGCATTTTTTGGTCCTGACCCGACCGGGTCATAAGTTTCGGGTAGTCAGGAGGTCCATTTTGCATCTTTAGGATTATATTCGCCAGAGGGTGCGACATAGCCTTCCGTTATGGTACCTTTAATTCCGTTATAAACAACTTCTCTTTTTACGCCTGGCGAACCCGGGTTTGTCTGTACCCAAGTTGTTCCGGGTGGATCCCAGCTTCCAGGAACTCCTGGAATGACTTTTCCTGTCGCTGGTGTTGCTGGTCTTCCAAAAAGGCGGTATAAATTTTCCTGCTCCACATAAGGGAGAAGTTGAATCATCCAGCTACTGCGTTGAGGGTCTGGGTCATGATACCGGGGCATCATTTCATTTGAAGTTTCATAATTGTATACAGCCAAGGCCAGTTGTTTTAGATTATTCTGGCAGCTCATCCGATTTGCGGCTTCGCGTGTTTTTTGCACTGCAGGCAACAATAACCCAACTAAGATTGCAATGATTGCAATTACTACCAAAAGTTCGATTAGTGTAAATCCTTTGCGCTGGTTTAAACTGGGCATTAAAACCTCGCCTTTCAAATTAAATTATAAAATCTCAATTTAGATAAATTAGAGCTATTTATAGCGCAAGTCAAGATATAAAAGCTTTTAATCTTATCTATTGTGCCTATGCCTCTCATTTAACAAGTAGTGTTATTTTCATTATTAACGCGTTTTAAAGTCCTTAGCTTTGTTCTTGCCAGCTTGCACGCTGTAGGTTTTTGCATCTTTTCCAACTCGTACTACAACTGTTTCCGCAGAACAATCTTCTCCTTCATTTGCTATAAAACTAGGTTCAGTGTTTTCCCCAGGGCCCGCATTTACATTGCGGTGAACCTGGAAAATTGCTTCTAAACCCGGTACACGCCTAAGCGTTCCCGTAACCTGCGGATGGCATCCCTTCTTGGAGCCGTTATTGAAAATCGCAACCCGGGGCTCAACCGTGTTGATAACCACCGGGTTATTGCTGATCTCCAATCCATGATGAGTAGTTTGATACACATCTATTTTGCCGATCTTGTCTGTAGGATGAACCAGCTTGTATTCGACATTCCAAGTAAGGTCCCCCAGATCTAGGAACTTCCAATCGCCAAACTGTAGTAAGAATCCTAAACTCTTGGCGTTATCAGAGGGGTCCTCTGGACGGGGCTGATGCTGCTTTGCTATCGGGTTTTCAGGAGCGCCTGGCTTATCTTTCACTACCTGCCCGCTGGCACTCAGAATACTTAATTTTACCTTCGGAGCACCTTCTAATTGTTTAAGAGGAACTTCGTCACCAGCTTTTAAAGTTTTAGATTTATCACCACCTGCTGCTTTATATGCCTCAATGAGCATCGGGAAATTCTTCGCATCTTCAGGAAAAGATTCAGGAATGCCACGATCCCAGAAATGGTGAATAGGCATCAGCGCACGCAAGCGTTCTGCACCGCCGTAGTGGTCAAGATGCCAATGGGTGATGAAAAGATGATCGATGGCTTTGATACCTGCTTTTTCGGTAGCAACTTTGTGGATGCGCTCAGCATCGCGTTTACCTGGGTTGCCACAATCGATGAGAAGGGATTCCCCCGCAGGAGTGATGATAAGCGTTGCTGCGCCACCTTCGACATCAACAAAAAAGATGCGAAGCTCGGAAGCAATTGTGCTAGATGTTAAAACTAAAATGAAAACAAGAGATGCAAGAGTATGCTTTAGCATGGAATTCTCCGGGGATATAGGAATAGGCTTATTCTGAATGACGGGAAAGGTTATTGGAAGTGAAATTTGGGAAAAAGCTGAAGCATCATCGCCCTAAGCAATCACCGTTACTTTTTCTTGTCGACTAATTCAAATGGAGGCAGTTTGTTTTCACCGTTCTTTAGTTCTGCAACAAGCGGAGTCTTAGCTTGAAGGCTGTATTGAGGGGGTAAAAGGTTTACTTCAGCGGCGCCCATTGCGTTGGCCTGAATCGGAGGGATTTTGGAAATAAGGACCATGAACTTCCCCGGCATTAGCCAGTTATTATCTTTATCATCAGGCTTAATGATAAATTCCCCATTAGCATTCGTCTTGGCTTGGGCGGTTCCAAGTTCTGGTTTGTTATCTTTGGAAAGGAAACGAACCTGAGCATCTGCAACCGCTGTACCATCAAGGGTGACCGAGCCTATAACAATTGCATTGTCCCCTTTTCGGCAATTTGAACAGCCAATGAGCAGAAATAAGAAAATAAACGTTAAAGAAAAGCGCTGCATAGAAAATTGAACCATAACCGTAAGCCTTTATCAAGCATATGTATATGTAGGTAAAACTGTTGTTGTTAGAAATCTGTTGTAGGAACGCCATCGCGTGGGTCACAGATATTAGCCCAAATAGCTGGAGAAATATTGATTGAAATATTGCGTACTGCGCCATCTCCCAAGCCAACGGTAGTTCCTCCGACATGAGGAGAATTGCCACCCCCACCAGCATTGGAAGCTGTTGCAACCGAGGGCTGAACTTGGAAAATTGGGCAAGCAGCATATCCGGTTCCACCAGCATAGGCCGCACTGCAGATCTGAGCCATCCAACGGTTTTCTGAATTAAACCAAAGGCTGGAAAGTGGCCCGCCCCCAGAGTTCCCACTACCGTACCAAGCGTAACGTTCACCAAAGAAAACAGTTTGAGAAAGCCCATCAGGGAAAGATTTTGACAAAACAGCGGAACCTTCCTGCTTATTAGAGGCAGGGTCTCCTAGGGCTAGATAATTCCAAGCATAGTTTGAAATGGCAAAGGTGCCATCTGGCCCTGCGGGATTTCCAAGCCCACTGTTGCCAGAACCACTACTATCAGTGGGGCAACGGAACATTTGAATTTTGGTCCCTTAGTAAGCTGTTGGTGTTGAAACATTCCCTCCTTGCGATATTACAGAATCGTAAATAGAGGACTGTTCAATGTAGGGGAATAATTGAAAGAAACCTGGGGTCTGGTTCTTGAAGGGCCCAGTTATCGAAACAACGGAATTCCAACCAGATCCAGAAGCATTCCCTGCACCAGGAGGAGGAAGAACCCCATAAGTATTGCTGATATTATGTAGTGCTAAGCAGAGCTGCTTGATGTTATTCTGGCATTTCATGCGCGAAGCAGCTTCTCTTACTTTTTGCACTGCGGGCAATAACAATCCAATTAAAATGGCAATAATAGCAATTACGACCAGCAACTCAATCAGGGTGAACCCTTTTTTAAATTTCATAGGATATGTCCGACACAATAATAAAGGATAGGTATTACTTTCAGTCACTAAATAATTCTAGCTTCCCCTTATTTTATAGTCAACACAGTAATCAATACCCTTTAAAAAATTTGAATCTTCGTCAGGTTGGAGAAACCCCTTCTGACAAGAATAGCTCAAAGTTTAAACCAAACACAGGAAAGTTCTGTTTCTAAGGCGCTTGAGTTAGGTTAGCCTTTGGACTGGTGACGGATGTGGGAATATTTTTTTCACTTGAACCAATGACGGTGGTTTCCCAATTGTTCATGTCTAAAAAGGTTGCAAAAGGGCTTCTGCCACAAATCATTCTGCCTAAAGAGTAGCGCAATCTTCTCAATTTAGAAACAGGTTGATGTGCGTAGATTCGCATTGCTGATTGAAATTTCTGATGTAATTCGGGCGTGATGATTGGAGCAGGATCTTTGAATGCCACGGCCCAAACTTGCAATGGTTTGTTGGCGGGACCTTGAAACCCAATTAGTTTTTGTGGGTATTTTTCAAGCAGATAACCAAATGCATCGGGGGTAAAACGCCAGTAATCATTGGGATAGGAATGACGATGCAGGAAGAACGGACACGAAACAAAGAAGGCGCCCCCCGGCCTGAGCACCCTATAAACTTCATCAAACCCTTTCCAGAAACAGCGTACATGTTCGAAAAGATTCAGGGCGATCACGGTGCCTACGGAATTATCTTCCATGGGAAGATCTTCAACATTGCCAAGGATATCGACCCCTGGGCCTTTGCGCATATCAAGGCCTTGGTATTCGTGATGCGGGAAAATTGCCCGCAGGTTCGAATAATATTCCTGCCCCTGTACTTGATACGCTCCTATTTCCAGCATGGTATCAGGCAGGGTGAAGGTTTGGGCAACGGCTTGGGTTACCCCATGAAGAAATTGGTTCATAGTCTTCTACTCCAGATTGAAATCAATCTTGTTGATTTGGCCTGAAAGAATTTGTTTCACCTGCCCGGAAAGATTGGGATCAGAATACTTAGGTGGAAGCCCCTGCGAGGCAAAGGAAACTTTGTACCAGCCCGCATAAATCGAGTCTTTTCCTGGTTGAGGTAAGACAGTATAGGTGCCATCTGAAAAGATTTCGCCTGCTGCCATCGGGCCTACCGAACCGCGATCCATATCTGGGGTAAAAACAACTGTTCCGCCTCTTAGAGGTTGTTTTTGAAACAAGATTCTGCCTTGAATGGAAGTGGGCACAACGGGGCCGGATGAACAGCCCAATATCACGATAAGCAGGCAGAAAGCAGGCATTAGTTGGCGCATTCTCCCTCCTTGGAGATTACCACTTTGGGGAACTTATGTTCCTAATATTCGACATAGTACAACAAACTTGGGAAAACAGGCAAGACAGAGTGTGTTTTGGTGATCTATTTCAGACTTCGCCTTGACCCTATGATTTCACTTAGGTAGAAGCCTTGGAATGTATTGATTTTTCAGGTGATTTTTAAAGACATGACCTTTACTCCGAAATCGCATGGATGCGGCTTCCATTAAGTCTTTAACAATCCCGGATTCAGGAGAAATTACTGTGAATAAGAAACTGGCATGGTTTGCTGGATGTACCACCCTCGCTATGGTTGTTTACTTTGGTACCAATTTGCTGCGTGCTCAAACTGCACCTGCAAAGGTTCCAATTCAAGGAACGGAACAACGATCACGCATCGCTCTGTTAAACCTTCATCATGTTGTTAAAAATTATCAGAAGGCTGTTGCGCTCAATAATGAAATGAAAGAAGTGTTCACTCCTTTGCAAGTGAAGACCAAAGCCAAGACGACTCAGTTGGAAGCCTTGAACAAAGAAGGCCAGATGAAACCTGAAATGCGCGAAACAATCGAAAAGCAAATGCGCGTTCTCAAACGCGAACTCGAAGATCTTTCCAACGAAGCTCAAGCCCTTATCGGCAAGAAGCAAGATGAACAAGTTGTTTTAATTTATCGTGAAGTTCAAGAAGCTGCACAACGCGTTGCAGTAGCTCATGGCTACGACATGGTTCTTCATTATAACGACCCTACGACTTCTGCAGAATATTGGAGCGCAGGCAATATTGTCCGCAAGATGCAGGCAGGCGCTTGTATGCCAATCTATTTTGCACCTGGTATTGATATCAGTGCAGATGTGGTTAACGCATTGAACCAAGCTTATAGCAGGGTTGCACCACCAGCAGTTCCTGCGGGCTCGGCTATCACGCCAACCTCTGCCACGACTCCCAAGTAAGAAGTGTTAAAAGCCCGGCAGAATGGATTTTGCCGGGTTTACTTTTCTTTTAATAGTCAAGGATGGCCTACTCGTGATATCGATTTCATCACGCCAAGAAAGAACATTGGCGAAACCAGTAGAAGTAGAAGGCATCGGCTTTATTACTGGATCGTTTGTAACGCTTCGCTTCTGCCCAGCAGCAGAAAACACAGGGATAGTGTTTCATCGCACTGATCTTTCTCCCAAAACTTTTATTCCTGCTCATGTTTCGAATGTAACAGGAACTAATAGGCGAACGACTCTTGGGCAAAAACCTTTTCAGGTCACCCTGGTTGAACATGTACTTGCTGCCCTTACTGGCTTGAGAATTGATAATTGTATTGTAGAACTGAATGCAGGGGAACCGCCCGGCTTGGATGGTTCTGCAGGTGAATTTGTAGATGCTTTGAAAAAAGCGGGTAGTGTTGCACAGAACTCGAAGAAAATGATTTATGGTGTGGAAAGCCCCGTCATTGTTGAATCAAACGGCTCGACCCTTGCGCTTCACCCATGCGAAGGCACCGGTTTAAAGATGACTTACTTTTTGGATTACGGCAATCAATCTCCGATTCAAAAACAAGTGCACACACAAAATATCGAACCAGCTCTTTTCTCGAGAGAAATCTCTCGTTGCAGAACTTTTATTCTTGAAGAAGAAGCTGAAATGCTTAAAAGCCAAGGGATTGGTTCAAGGACTACCGCACAAGATCTTATAATATTTGGCCCGAAAGGCCCTATTGATAATCCGCTTCGCTTTGCCAACGAGCCGGCCAGGCACAAGGTGCTGGATATGCTCGGAGACCTTGCATTACTGGGTGTTGATCTGTGTGGGCATGTGGTTGCCTATAGATCGGGTCATCCTTTAAATGTGGAATTAGCTCGCAATCTATCGCAAAAATTAAAAATGAGCATGCAACCTACTATGCTCAGAGCAGCTTAAGGGTTTCCTTATTGAAAGGGTATTATGCCAGACTTGAAAATCGGTGTTATCGGGGTCGGGCACCTGGGCCAGCAGCATGCCAGAATTCTTTCCTCGCTTAAAGGCGTGCAACTTGTTGGCGTGGTTGATGCTTCTAGGCAGCAAGCCGAAAACATTGCAATGCGCTATTCCACTACCCCTTACACTTCGCATCATGAATTGCTACCCAAGGTAGATGCTGCAATTATTGTAGTTCCTACTCGATTTCATTTTGATGTAGCCCGTGATTTTCTTGAACAAGGTAAAGCGTTGCTCATCGAGAAGCCCATTACCATAGAACCTGAAAAAGCGTATCAACTGTGCGAACTTGCAAAAAGCAAAAATACCACGATTCAAGTGGGCCATGTCGAGCGCTTTAACCCTGCGTATGAAGCCCTTTGCGATCTTCCCATGAAGCCCCGCTACATTCGTGCTGAACGCCTAGGTGGCTTTTCAGGGCGATCCTCCGATACCGGTGTTGTTCTTGATCTCATGGTTCACGATATCGATCTTGTTTGCTCACTTGTGCAATCTGACGTTACCTCTGTCTCTGGGTTGGGTGTTGCGGTTCTGGGTGGTCACGAAGATATTGCCCAAGCAAGAATCACCTTTGCCAATGGTACAATTTGTGATCTTTCTGCAAGCAGGGCGCATCCTGAAGCTAGGCGTAGAATGGATGTATGGGGCTCTGAAGGTTATGCAGGTATTGATTTCATCACCAAGAAAATCACCCTGATGCAACCTAGCGATTCTTTGCGTTACCTTGCAGAATCTGCACCGGGTAAAGTAGATGCAGGCACCCTGAACTCCTTCAAAACTGATTTGTTTGCCAACCATGTTCAAACCCGAACCATGGATTGTTCACGCACTGATGGCGATCAACTAACTTGGGAACTTCTCGATTTTGTGCAGGCTGTTACTTTGGGAGTTAAGCCGCGCGTGGATGGAATTGCTGGCGCTCGTGCAGTTGAAATCTCTACCATGGTTCTTGATAGTATCTGCTCGCATCAATGGGAAGGCACCTCGGGCAATGCAACCGGCCCTTGGGATCTGCCTTATTCTGAAGGTAAGTTATTCCACAATCTTAATATCAGTAAAGATGCTGCAGCTTGATGCTTTAGCATTCGGAGTATTAAAATTAAACAAAGGAAGAGGTGCTGTAATGCACCTCTTCCTTTGTTTTTTGAATGACTATTCAGATCAAGCGTTAATTGTAATCTATACCATTGAGAACTTCGGCGCCACTAATAGTTGAAAGGTAAAGCCAAGCATTAGGATTGATGGTTAAGGCAATATTATGAACCGAGCCATCACAAAAAACAGTGGTAAGGGTGGTGTGGGCAGTCCCAAAATTTCCACCACAAGTGCCATTACTTCCATGCGGTATAGGAACAAGAATAGCCCCGTTGGCGCCCCCGGTACCACGTGCAAAACAGACGGTGTCATTATCCCATCCATCGGTCCAACCTTGGTCGTCGTTGCAATCTGGTGCAGTAGTCGCTTGCTTAATGTTGAGGTATTTTTCCCCAATAAGGAGGGTGTTGGAAGTGCCATCCTTGATATCGTTTAGGTTGACTTTCCTTCCTGATGGTTTAAGCGGGCCATCAAAAGAATTATTATTGGGATCAAAGTTACCCCAAGTTCCACCATTGGCTACATAATCCATTTGGGCTCGCATGCCATTGGGAATAGATCCACCATAATTAAACTTGGTGGGCCCACGAAGTGAAGGGCAAAGCATTAAGCTGAGAGAAGTGCCTGCAACCACCGAGCCGTCCGGATTTCCCCAAAGGTTTGAGAGTTCCATATAAGGCAAAAGTTGATATGCCCAGCCCCAAGCTTGGGTTTGGTAATCTGTAGGGGTCCCAGTTTGCACGACCAGTGTCGAATCCGCAGTATTATTAGTCGTAGTGCGGTTTAAATTCCAATTAAGCCCGCCAGATGCAAAAGCACCCATCTGATCGTGGTGAACCTGAAAAGCCAAGCCAACTTGCTTAAGGTTATTACCACACTTGATTTTATTGGAAGCTTCCCGCACTTTTTGCACTGCGGGCAGAAGCAATCCAATCAATATGGCGATGATGGCAATCACCACCAAGAGTTCAATGAGAGTGAACCCCTTTCTTTGCTTAAGATCATTCATTACATTCTCCAGAAGAAAAAGAAATTAAAAAGGAAAATTATAGCCTGCTGGGAAAACAGAGGATTTTAATTGTTCATCGGTAAGTTGCACAATGGTATTCATGCCTCTAAGAACATAGCGTTTACCATCCTTACCAGATTTTTCAAAGGCCACAACAGGGAGTTGGGCACCACTAACTTTAAGACCTTTTAATTCGACATCGTAAACGATGATGAATTCTTGCCCGTCGCTCGGAGAGATTAGGAGTTCTTTGGGATGACTACATAACTTGAAAATAGCAAGAAGGTCGGCTTTAGTTTTTGGTGCTGGGGTACCCCGTATATAAGCACTACCGATTTTATCTAAGGCAATAACAGTTGGATCTGTGGTTAGAGGTTCTATTTTCCCTCCGCCACAGCCAATAAGAAAGAAAGTCAATAAGAATAAGGAAACTTTTATTTTACAAGGAAGGAAGAAACCCATTATTGAAACCCTCTGGCAGAAAATACTTTAGAATCTTAATGAAATGTAATACATTTATTATCGATGTTTTAAGCAAATTTGAAAAGACAATAATTAGAATATTTTCATTTCTTTAAAAATGAATCCGGCACAAGAATAACGGGTATAACGGGTATAAAGGGTTTTAAAATGAGAATTGCGAGGCCATTCTAACAAGGCTGGCGCTTTACAACTATTACGAACAAGCGTAAGTATTGCTTTAAGTTGTTTAATTGTAAGAGTTTACAAATTTTACTTTCCTAGGGAACGGATTAAAGCGAGTTGCGATTCAGCATCTTTTCTTAGTTTGCCACATACTAAAGCGCATAGATCAAAAATCATGGGGTCTGCGATGGAATAAAAGATAAGGTTGCCTTGGCGTTCTCGTTTTAACAATCCTGCATCGTGAAGTATGCCAAGCTGTTTGGAGATGTTGGATTGTTTGGCATTGGTGGCATCGACGATCTGCCCAACAGAAAGAGGGGCCTTCTTGAGATTTTGCAGGATATCAAGCCGGGTGGGCTCTGCAAGTAAATCGAAGAGTTTCGCAACCGCCTTCAACTGATGTTGATCAAGCAATGATTTTGCCATGATCATGCCTCCATTGACAATATTACTAATTAGTAATATTATGTTAATAAATATAAAGGCATTTGTCGATATGAAAGTTGAAAAAGAAAAAGGAGTTTCAGAATGGCCAAGCGAATTCTTATCGTAGGTGGCGTTGCGGGCGGTGCCAGTGCTGCAGCTAGACTTCGCAGATTGGATGAAAATGCTACCATCGTTCTTTTTGAGCGTGGTCCGGATGTTTCCTTTGCGAATTGTGGTTTGCCTTATTACCTCGGTGGAGAAATCAAGGAGCGTGGCAAGCTTCTGGTTCAGACGCCACAAAAGCTTGCTGCCAACCTTAATCTCGATGTTCGGGTTCGTTCTGAAGTGATAGCGATTCTTCGAGATAAAAAAGTAATCCAAGTCCGCAATCTCGAAACCAATACTATCTATGAAGAATCTTATGATACGCTGATCTTGGCGCCTGGAGCTGCGCCAATAATTCCCCCCATACCCGGGATAGAAAAGCCTGGCATTTTTTCTCTGCGCAATCTCGTAGATACTGATCGCATTCATAACTGGGTTCAAAATCAGCAAGGAAAAAAAGCAGTGGTGGTGGGCGGTGGATTCATTGGCCTTGAGATGGCAGAGCAACTTAAAATCCGAGGCCTCGAAGTTGCTTTAATCCAGCGCTCTGGGCAGGTGCTTGATCCGTTCGATCCGGAAATGATTATTCCCATTCATCATGAGCTTATTGCCAAGGGGATCGATTTGCGCCTTAATCGCCAAGTGGTTCGATTTGAAGACGCTTCTTCGAAGAGCAAGGCATTGAATGTCGTGCTGGATGATGGCTCGAGTATTGAGGCCGATGTGGTGATTTTGGGTATTGGTGTAAAGCCTGAGTCGCATCTTGCAAGCGATGCGAAGTTGGAAGTAAATGCCCGCGGTGCAATCAAGGTGAATGATTATCTTTGTACTTCAGACCCTTGTATTTATGCGATTGGCGATGCAATTGAAGTGACCGATCCCATCACACGAAATCAAACCCAGGTTCCATTGGCGGGCCCTGCGAACCGGCAGGGAAGGATTGTTGCAGATAATATTGCGGGAAAACCCACTAGGTATCGAGGCACCTTAGGAACCGCAATATTGCGCATCTTTGATTACACTACTGCTTGCACGGGTGCCAATGCCAAGACTCTTTCTAAAGCAGGGATTACTTTCAAAACGGTTTATCTACATCCGAATTCTCATGCAGGGTATTATCCTGGTGCACATCCTCTTTCGTTGAAGGTTTTATTCTCACCCACAGATGGAAAAATACTCGGCGCACAAGCTGTAGGGAAAGATGGTGCAGATAAACGCATCGATGTTATTGCTACCTCGATTCATCATGGGGGAACCATGGATGATCTGGTTGATTACGAACTATGCTACGCCCCGCCCTTTGGAAGTGCCAAGGATCCCGTTAACCTTGCGGGCATGGTTATTCAAAATAATATCAATCATTTGGTAGAGATTATTCATTGGAGCGAGGTAGAAGCTAGAGTTCAACGAGGCGCAAAACTGTTGGATGTTCGCGAGCCCAAAGAGGTGGAAGCTGGAATGATTCCGGGGGCTGTAAATATTCCGCTTGGGCAACTTCGCGCACGCCTGAATGAGATTGATCTTTCAAGCGATTGGATTGTTTACTGCCAATCGGGGCAGCGTTCTTATAACGCCTGCAGAATTCTTTCGCAGCATGGTTTCAAGTGTTGCAATCTTAGTGGTGCATACAAAACTTACAGTGCCTCTACGCGCATTGGTAAATAATTGCTTTTAACAAAAGGAATGTCATGAATGTCATCGAGATTACACCAGCAGAGCTGATGGAACGAAAAAATGCGGGCCCTATTCATTTGATTGATGTGCGCACCCCAGTCGAGTTTCAAGAAATGCATGTTTCTTTTGCAAACCTTGTTCCATTGGATACCCTTACTCCAAAAGTAGTGGGTGAAAAGTTCAAAGGCACCGACTCTGTTTATGTGGTGTGCAGAAGTGGTTCGCGTGGCAAGAAAGCCTGTGAAGTTCTTCTTGCTTCGGGGCATACAAATGTTTTTAACATCCAAGGTGGAACACTTGCTTGTGCTCAGGCAGGCTTACCCATCACCCATGGCAAAAAGGTCATGTCTTTGGAAAGGCAAGTGCGCATCGCTGCTGGTTTTCTAGTCGCTCTTGGTAGCTTACTCGGATTTTTTGTTGATCCAAGATTGGGCTTTATTTCCACCTTTATTGGGTGTGGCTTGATGTTTGCAGGGGTTACAGATACTTGTGGTATGGGAATGATGCTGGCGAAAATGCCCTGGAACCGTGTTGCCAACAATCCAAGCTGTTCTCTGCCCAAAACTTGATTACTCTTCGGGTTCCAAGGGTAAATTTTAGAATCTTTTGTTTCTGTTTTACCCTTTTTAAATAGATTATTCCGTCCTTCTGGGCATCTCGCTATTGTCCTTAACATCACCTTTTTGATAAACATAGTATGTGCTGATTACTTAAATGCATAACGGGTTGCCTAATGGCATTGATTCAATGGACAGAACAGCAGTTGAATGAAGCGTGTGTTTCTTTGGAAACAGCGACGCCTCAGGATATTTTGCGTTATGCAGTCAAAAACTTTTATCCCAAGTTAACGATGGCGACCGCCTTTGGCGCAGAGGGTTGCTGTATCCTCCATATGCTTGCTGAAATCGAACCAGGCGTGAAGGTGTTTAATCTGGAAACAGGTTATCAATTTCAAGAAACACTCGACCTGCGCGAAAAAATTAAACAACGCTATAACATCGAAGTCGAATATATACGCCCTGAGTTGACTATCGAAGAATATGAAAAAGAGCATGGCGGCCCCCTCTACAGGCACAGGCCCGACCAATGTTGCTTTGATCGCAAGGTGTTGCCATTGCGTAGGGCGGTTGTAGGTTATGATGCCTGGATTAGTGCGATTCGTTCTGATCAGACTTCGCATCGTGCAGGTGCAGGAGTGGTTCAGTGGGATGCCAAGTTCAACTTGGTGAAAATCAATCCGCTGTTGCGTTGGAACAAAAAAGATGTCTGGGATTTCATCGTGAAAAACGATGTGCCTTACAATCCCCTGCATGATCAGGGTTACCCAAGTATAGGTTGTTGGCCCTGCACCCAGCAGGTGAAGGAAGGCGAAAATGAGCGCAGTGGGCGCTGGGCTGGCTCTGCAAAAAAAGAGTGTGGCCTTCATGTGATCGAACATCAAGAAGGAAGTGGTATTTAAAAGATCAGCAATTGATCTGAGAGATTTATACCAATCTTGGAATTTACTTAGAAGGATTTTGCAAAGATGCGATTGTCTGCCAAAGCCGACTATGCCTGCCTTGCAATGCTTGAACTTGCTGCAACCATGGATGCAACACAACCAACCCGTATCAAAGCGATAGCCGATACCCACCAGATACCCCAGCGATTTTTAGTGCAGATCTTGTTGCAGCTTAAAACTTCGGGGTTGGTGAAAAGCGTGCGAGGCGCTTCAGGTGGCTATAATCTGGCACGTAAGCCTGAAAATATCAGTATCGCTGATGTGATCCGTGCGGTGGATGATCGTGCCCTTGCGGCCCCCGAAGACACTAACTTTCAGACTTCCTCTTCGATTGTAAATGCCCTCTCAGAAACCTGGAAACAGGTTCATACCGAGCAGCTTCGTATTCTTGAAAAGTTATCGCTCGCAGAGATTTTGCGCAGGGCCAACGCTGACAACGTATCCAGCTATCAAATTTAAATTGAATTAAACTTCTGGGATTTCAGGATAGTTATCAAGAAGATCACGCATATTCAAAAACGCATCTACAAGCGCTGGATCAAACTGGGTATTCCTACCCTTGCCTATTTCTTCGAATGCTTTTTCTAATGGAAGCCCCTTCCGATAGGGTCTATCCGAAACCATTGCATCCATCGCATCTGCAATAGCAACCACCCTGGCGATACGGGGAATTTTCTCACCCTTCAAACCATCTGGGTATCCATTACCATCCCATCTTTCGTGGTGTGATCTTACGATGGGGACGATTTCATTAAGGTCGGGAACTAGCTTGACAATAGCAGCACCCTTGGTGGTGTGCTGTTTCATGATTTCGGATTCTTCGGGGGTAAGCTTGCTGGGTTTACGCAGGATTGCATCATCGATGCCAATTTTTCCGATGTCGTGAAGCGGGGTTCCCGTTCGGATTTTTTCGAGCTCATCTTCAGTCATCTTTGCTTCATGGGCAAGAAGCATAGCAATTGCGGTAACGCGGTGGGTATGCCCCCCGGTGTAGATATCGCGCAGCTCCACAGCTTGCGCCAGAATGGTGACAGTATTTAAAAACAGGTTGCGTTGCTTATCAAGAAGCATTGCACATTCGATACCCGAGGATACATGCGAAGCAAGAGCATCAGCAAGTTTAAGATCATCCTTAGTGAAGTCGGGTTGCAACGGGCCACGATCTAGATGAAGGATCCCTAGTTTTTTTCGAGGTGTTCGCAGCACCACGCACAGAATGGATTCCATCACACCTTCAGAAATGCTGCCCGTTGGTCCATCGATGTTTTTCGAATCATCCGAACTTCTATAAAGAATAGATTCCCCTTTTGCCATGCATCTTTGCGCAATGGTATCGCTGTAGGGAATACGCAGGTGCAGGTTGCTGGGTTTTAACTTACTATTGGATTCAGAACCTGTTTCAATCGCTTTGAGTACAAGTTTATTCGTGGTCGGGGAAAGTAGGGCGATTGCGCCTCGTTGGGCATCCAGCACTGCCACGGTGTCTGTCAGAATATTCTTCAGTAATTCTTCTTGTTTCTCAACATTTGCAAGGTAGTGACCTGCTCGAAGAAGAGCGAAGATTTTTTCTCCTGCTTTGGGGGTTCTGTCGCCCAAGATCCCCAGGCTTTTAAACGATTCATCCCAATTGGAAGTGTATACCGACTCGATGTTAAAATCATCGGTTAGAGCTTCTTCCGTGGATTTGGTAAGTGGGAGATCATTAATAGTCTCAACCTTCAATGCAATTTCACCAAATTGCACGATGTCGTTGGGCAGAAGGGTAAATGTTTCTTTTGCTATTTTCTTCCCATTGATAAAAGTACCATTGGTGCTATTGAGATCGCGCACCTGCCAGCCTATTTTTGTCAAAGAGATTTCAGCATGTTTTCTGCTGACAGAATTATCATCTAGAAATACTTTAAGGGTTTTGTCTCTGCCTACGAAGGTGGATTCTGAAAGGCTCCAGGTCGTGGAATTGTAGTTATGATTTACGCCACGCAGAATTATGGTGGATGTTTTTTTCATGGGATTACTTAGGGAAGCAGAATGACTTTTCCTGAAAGAGTTCCAGTACCTTTAAGAGTGTTTTCTTCTAAAAGTTTATGAGCCTCGGCAGCTTTGGACAAAGGAAATGCTGCCCCGATATGAGATCTAAGTTTTCCAGATGCCAACCATGCATTGATATCGTTGGCACATCGCCTTTGCTCATCGGGTGTGGCATTAAACATTGCAAAGCCGGTAAGGGTCAAGCCTTTGACATAAAAAGGGCCGACCGGAAATAAAGGCTGTGCGGTTCTTCCCGCCATTATGATAATTCTACCACGGGCAGCCATCAGTTCTACTATTTTAAAAAAGTCAGGCTCTCTTTGGGTTTCGAACCAAACATGAACCCCTTGATTATTAGTGTAATCTTTTACTTCTTTGGGGATATCATCGGTTTTATAATTAATGACTTTATCTGCGCCCCAACTTCTGCATAAATCTTCTTTTGCACTAGAACCAACCGTGGTGATAACCTTGGCGCCGATGGCCTTGGCCATTTGAACCACCATGCTACCCACTCCGCCTGTGCCACCATTTACAAAAATCGTTTCGCCTGCTTTTAAATTTACATTGCGGAACAAGCCTAGGTGGGCAGTGATTCCGACCAAAGAGGTTGCAGCTAATTGCTGATCATCAACGCCTTCTGGAGATGGGTAGAGCCAATCTTCCTTGATGGCTGCAAATTCTGCGCTGGTGCCTTGTCTGCCTAAAAGGCCTTGATTCGAACCCCAGACCCGATCGCCCTCTTTGAAGCGGGAGCAATCTTTTCCAACTTTTTCTACGACCCCTGCAAAGTCGCATCCCGATATAAATTGTTTTGGTAAAGGCATGGCGATGGTGCCAGCTCGAATATACATATCGATGGGATTAAGGGCGATGGCCTTTATTCGGATCAGATATTCATCCTGCATAGGTTGTGGTGTGGGGATCTCGCCCACGATGATTTCATTGCAGGGACAAGGCTTGTTGATATAGGCAGCAATCATTTTATGTTCCTTGAAGAATTAATCAGAGATTATTCTATAAGTCCATGCCCATCAATGAAGAAGATTATTCTGCTTTGACTGGTAAAAAGCCATTTCTAAGCAGTTCTTGCCATCTTGCTACCTCAACAGTGCGGGAGGCAGGCTGGGCCAAAGGCAGGAAGCTTGGTAACTCCTTTTCTGTTTTGGCGTAGTATCGCAATTGCAGGTATGCCAGCTCTCGGATTTTTGTATTCTCATTTAATAATAATCCGATTAATTCTTCGTAATCTTGCTTTCGAGCTACATTAGGCTTAGGTGTCAGAAGGTTTTTAAGAATCTGAGATTGTTCAGGCGTATACCCTGCCTGCGGTAACCAGCCCTCTTTCAGAGAGGCGTTATAAAGTAAATCTGCCCCCGTCGGTTCCATCAACAACCATAATTTTAATCCTTGGATGCTATATAGCCTTAGCATGCTTTGTTGGACGGTATCGGTGCGCCATAGTTCCAGAAGTTTTTTCCCTTCCCCCAATGCAGCCAACGCTAGGCATCCAATGTCTCGCCTGGCATCATTACTATTATTGGCAAGAATGTAAGCTAGAATCGCCTGAGAGATATCAAGATTGGGTTTTAATGCAAGCAGCAGTTCATCCAATGCAGCGCCCAAAGCTTTGTTGTTGGAAACATATTCAAGAGGGATGGGTTGGTTTGAAAAGATTAAATTGTTTTCTTGAGATGTAAACCTTTTTGTTTCTCCTTGAGCGTTGATTGTAAGTAAGCTGCCTGCAAGAAATTCTGGTAGGGGCTTTTCTTTTCCTTCTTGATGAATGCTGCAAGATCCTTGCAAAACTCCTAGAAGAATCGTTTCTGTGTTTGCTTCGAGTACTATTTCTGAATCATTTTTTAGATTAACTTCCCATACTTTTTTTAAATCCCAAGAGCGCACGAAGATTGTTGCAGGAGCTTTGGTTTTAATCGAAGCTCTGCCACTTTTCAAAGACATATCCACTTGCTTTAAACTTCTGGCATAAAACCGAAACACGCAAGGAACATGCATGGGATCAAAGCTTGCGCCTCGGGTTTCACCAAAGAAGTTTATTTCCAGTTGGTTGTTTATCCCGGCATTGAGCGTACTACCTGGCAGGCACATATAAATGAAAGAGGTGCTAAGAAAGGTAGGATTTAAAGCCTTGGTAAAAGGCTGGTTTTCAAGGGGCTTGTTTAAGAGAAGAATTTTTTCGCGTGCAACTTCCTGCAAGCTTGCGATTTCAGATTGAGTTTCACCATCAGCTTTTCCAATCATTTTTAAAACTTTGGGCTCCTCCTTGGGAATTGGGATGGCCGCTTTAGTTATTGGAATAGAAGGTTCAATTTTCTTCATCTCGACTTTTGGAGCTTCTTTGAGTGGTTCTTTTTTTTCTGGTAACTTCGCAAGAGGTTTATTCTCTTGTTCTATTTTGGGCACTTCTGAAATACCCTTAGATTCTTCGGGTGTTTTTACCGTGGGGGGCATTATTTTAAGTAACATCATCCCAAGAACGATCATAAGCATGGGCCCACTTATCATTAGAATCAATTTGTTTTTCGAGATGCCTTTTGATTGCGTCTGGGCTTTTGCCATAACAGACGATTTCATCTTGGGCCTTGGTGGGGCACTTTGTGTTGCGCCCACCTCTGTACCCAATTCATAAGATCGTATGGAAGTTCTGACTGGAACGGGAATTGGAATTAAGCCGCTGATTACTTTATGGCAGGTTGCAACATGCGCCAAGAAATGATCATCGGATTGTAAAACATCTTCCACTGCTTTTAAGTCATCACCTTTTAGGGAACCTTCAAGATAGATGGAAACCAAATTGGCATTGGGCCAGTCGCCTTCTTTGCCATGGGGTTGTTGAAGTAGCGGGGTTTTTAAAACATGCGTTAGGCGATCGAGCATTTCGCGCACCCTCGGTTCCTCTTTAAGCAAAGTCATCAGCTCGTGGGTTTGCGAGGCATCCAGTCGATCATCGAGATAATTGAAGAGAAACTTATAATTAATGCGCATGCTTGCATTCCCAAAGAATTAAATTAAGAAATCGAGCCACCTTATTAGTGGGATAAATCATGAGATTTCGTACAAAAGTTTTTAAAAATTTTGTAGTTCATAACTGAGATTGATCCAATCCTAAATTTGGTTACAAGGTTGTCTATCATCAGGTGAAAAATACCAGAATAAGGCTGGAGAGGTAAATGACAAAAAGCAGGTTAATAACACTGGTTGTGCTAGGTTTGGGGTTATGGGCAGGAGCACCTAGTGTTCGGGCTGAGCTTATTTGCCCAGAACCTTCTTTTGATGCGGGGGCTTTGCTTGCGGGCAAGCCTTTCAAGCATTCATTTGCTCTTAACAATAAAGGTAAAGAAGCCCTTCAGATTCTAGAAACTCTGCCTAGTTGCGGTTGTTTAAGGCCCACCCTTTCCAAGACAATTTTAAACCCAGGTGAAGAAATTACTTTGCCTATCGAAATCCACACGCTGACCAAGCCAAAAGGTGCTCATCGTTTTAGCATCAACATTCGTTACAAAGAAGCAGGGGAAATCAAGGAGCTAGCATTAGAAGTTAAAGCTTTGATTCAAGTGGAAGTGGAAGTTACCCCAGCAGCATCTGCGATATTTACCGATCGTGCGATCACTCATACTCTCAGCGTGAAAGATACGCGTGCCAAGCCCATGCAAATTATTGCAGCACATTCAAGCAATTCTCAGGTTACATTTCAGATTCATCCTTCAACCCTAAATGAAAATAAAGAATCCGTTCAAACCATCAGAGTTCTTATTTCAGATTTATTAACTCCGGGTAAGCATGATCTTTGGATACATTTGGTTTCAGATGATACCTCTTATGGGGAAATGAAAATTCCACTGACCATTGTTAAACGCAATGGGAAGTTAGCAAGTGCTGCGCCTTCAAGGTTGTATTTGGAAGGTAAAGTTGGAATTCCTTTTGGGGCAAAAATGGTTCGCATTAATAAAGCAGGCACCGAACCTGTGAATGTTGATAAAGTTGAATGTTCGCATCCTGCATTCAAATGCACCTGGGCGCAAGGCCCGGGGGATGATGCAACGATCAGATTACTTTTGGATGAAAAGAAACTACTGCCAGGCGAAACCATCGCAGAACTTCGGGTGCTTTTAAAAGGGAATCAAACCCAAAGCGTGCTAATACCCGTTAATATCCAATTAAAGTAAATAATTGTTACCACCTCACCTCTGATACCCGATGTTTTAAAACTAGCTCATCAAGAATAAAGCTTTTTAGATGCAATAAGGCATTTGACAAAATGCATTGGTAAAGCGTGGGAAAATATCGGGATTATCCTCCTGAAGGTATTTTCTTCCAAGATTGTTTTGTCTCTAATGTCGTTATAACCGGCCCTCCATTTTGAAAAAATTTCAATTTTAATTAAAGTTTACACCGCCTGTATGCCGAGCATGGTGCACATTATTTCTGAAAGCATGTCAGCCATTGGGGTTGAACATGCAAACCTATCTGAACTCATATGCAAAAAAATACTATGGAAACATTCTGGTCGTTCATTGTTTCATTCTGGGTGGATGTTGTTGGCATTGGCCAGGCTCCTCCTGCGATTTTAGGCAGGCACCAATTCGAACGGGTCAACCGCAAGCTGCATGGCAACTTGGTTGATTACACCAACAACCATGGGAAAGATCGTCGTATTTATTCCCCTGCTTTGGGGCAGAAAAGGGATATGTATGTTTACCTTCCCCCCGGATACGACCCTGCAAAGAAGTATCCCTTTGCGATGTTTTTGCATGGCGCAGCTCAGGACGAAGAATTCTTCTTCCAAGCTCAGGTGGATCAGTTTGATCAAGCCATCAAAGATGGAAGGTTGGACCCGGTAATTCTTGTAGCGCCTGATGGCAGCATGCATGGCAAGGCAAGTTTAAGTAAGCCTGCAACCTTTTGGGCGAACTCCCGCGCGGGGAACTTTGAAGATTATGTAATGGATGATGTTTATAATTTCATGATGACAAATTATTCCATTAGGCCAGAGCGAGATTTCCACGCAATATTAGGGCCCTCCATGGGTGGATCTGCTTCCTTTGCATTAGGCATCAAGCATCGAGATCGTTTCAAAGTTGCGATAGCGTTCATGCCTTTATTAAATCTTCGGTATGTGGATGGCAACGGAGATTATAAGGGAAAATATGTACCCGAAGCCTGGTCTTTCAGGTCTCGTATGAGGGGGCTTGAACCCTTGGGCACCAGAAAATTTTTCGTGCTGCGATTTGGTACTTTGTATCGGCCTCTTTTTGGCATGGGTAATCAGGCTCTCAGTGGTTTAAGTGCGATCAATCCTTTAGAAATCATGGAAGCCTATGATCTTAAAGATGGGGAAATGGATCTTTATATTTCCTATGGGGGCAAAGATGAGTTTCATATTCCGAATCAGGTACAAAGTTTTCTCGAGGTTGCAAACAAGCGGGGAATCAATATCACCGTTGATTATGACCCGAATGGGCAACATGACTTGAAGAGCGGTAACAAAGCAGTTCCCAAAGCGCTTGAATGGGTTCAGACCAGGTTTCACCCTCTGAAAAACATAGCGGCTTCCGAGTAAATGGTTTTGTTGCTCTGGGGATAACCTCTTCCCCAGAGCAATTTGTTTTCTCACTCCTTTCAAAATTCATCCCACCTTTTTTCTTGCGATACCTTAAAGTTGAACATTGTTGCAGTGCTTTGAAGCTGCAATAATAATGCCTACGGTAATGTTTAACTTACGGATCATCTTTCATGCTTAAATCTTCGGGCATTATTTTGCTGATGTGCTTGCTTGCTATGCCTTGCATCGCCCAAGATCAGCTTTCAAAAGAAGACACCCGTTTGTTCATGAAGAAACTTGCAACATTCGTTGCAGAAAAACACATGCGAACTATTAAAGGTTCGATGCAGCATGGTATGACTTACGAATATAGAGACATGCGTAAGGAAAAAGCCCCCGCTTGTTTTGTTCAAGGCGAGGCCTTAGATACCATGCATGATGGTGCTTGGTTTGGCACAGCCATGGTTAATGCCAGCTTGGCCACTGGCGATCCTATTTACCGCGAACTTCTTGAAATGCATGTGCTTCCCTTTTATTGCAGGGTGCTTAATCACTCCGATAAAATTTTCTCGAACAAGACAAACCACGCAAGGCCTGCATCTCAACAAATCTGGGCACAGCAAAAAGAATGGCTGTTTCAAGAAGGGGAAAAAGGCTTCGTTCCTTATTGGTGGGATGATGGCGGTTCGGTTAGCCTAGAGCGATTACGTGATAAAAATCCGCTCCCTGCATTTCCCTCGTTTGATCAATTTGTCAGTGATAAAAAACCAAACCCAGAGTTTGTTCTTTCAGGCTTCTCTTTGGGTTCTTCAAATCACCTTGCCCAAGATTTAGGTGTTTTACTCCAGCTCTCCTGGCTTTATTACAGAGAATATAAAGGTAACGATGGCGATTGTTTCCGTACGGAACTTTCTGATGCTGCTCAAAATCTGCAAGCCTGCAGGATGCGGCATCATGGTCATATTCCCATGTGTGATGCGCCTGCTGCGCTTGTACTTTCAGATCCTGCGTTCATGCGCTTAGTGCCTGATGCCTCGGTTTTAACTCTGGCCCTTTTGAATAATCATTACAGGCAGGCGCTAGAAGCTGCTATCTCTGATCGCAAATACGCAACCCCAGGTTTTGCAGATGATCAGCAATACAAGTATTATTCTGCGATAGCTAGGCATGGTAAACTGCCCCGGGCTGCTGCATTTAAACTCGTTTACGATGCATTCACCGAGCCAAAGCTTTATCGTTATTATTCGGATGACGCCTTGGTTGCTGCGGGAATGAATCGATTTGATTTGCATCCGATTAATTTCATTGCGGGAAAGCCTGCTGATTATCGTTCAGATAAGAAAGGCCCTTCAGGAAAGCCTAGGCCGATGGGTTCAAGATTCGGACCACAAAATATGATCCAATGCGCTTTGGCGTTGCAAACATTCAAGCAATTCCCCGATCTTTGGGATACCTCGATTGAGACATTTTATAAAGGCCTTCCAAGGGTAAATATTCTTGATTCACTTATAAGTCCAAGCAAGAATGCCGTACCCACTAACCTTAAGTTAGGCAAACATATTGTTTCATTGGAAGCCACGCCTTCTTCTGTTGGTATCAAAGCAACGCTTTCAAATAACATCAAAAAAATCACGATTACCCAAGTAAAAGATTCAAAGCGATTTGGATGCGATTTGATCATCAAAGATGATGGGAATCTAGAGGCAAGAAGTTTTGCAGGGGTATTGCTCAGCGGAAAATTTTCTGCAACACTTAATGGTGGGAATAGAACCATCGATTGCGTCATTCCCACTACGGTGGACAAAGCCCAGTCTCCTTGGATGAATTCCATCGAGCTGGAAAAATATGCCATTAAAATCGAAGGCAATGAGGTGGAATTTATCTTGGCAAGCAGCCAGGCAGATGTCGTTAAAAGTCTTGAGCGGGAAGTTGCGGAAGGGATATTTAACTGGAGTAAAGTTTTTAAAGCCAAGGGCTTTATTCCAACAGGTATCGAGACCGGGTCAGATTGGGATCATTATTCAGATACCGGCGGTTATGCCCATTTGATTTCTGCTTGTGCGCAATATTTGAATTATCTGGAAGGTAAAAAAGATTGGGAAGTCTTGCGCATCCCAATCTTGATTGAATCCAACAAGTAATAGGAGTTTCTCATGATCTTGAATTTGATATTAGGGTTGCTGTTGAATCAGACAGACGATGTTAAGAAACCCGTGATAACCCGCTGGAGTTTTGAGAATGTGGAAACGGTTTTGTTTGAAGGTGAACTTTCATTCCGGGCCAGTGGCGAAAATATGAATGTCAAGGAGTGGGGTATTTTCACCTGCAAGGCACCCGAGCTTCCTACCCAGAAAAATGTACAAACGAAGGTGCAGGTGTTGAATGCCAAGACCCCACCCGTTCCGGTGCGTGATTTCAGCCCTTTCATGCGAACCGTGTATTTAAATCGTCTCGTAGTGAAAGAGCCTATCAACAAGGATTTGGTGGATGTTAAGGTAAGTTATCAGGCAGAGTTAACCGCACGAAAATTAGTACCTGCTACCGCTGATATGCCTGTGGTAAAAGTTGAACCTTTGAAGGAACAGGAAAAAAATCTTTATCTGATGGAGTGGGGCGATGTGAAATTCAAAGATAAGGAATTTCAGACTTGGATGGAAAACAACAAAGTGATTCGCCAAGAGGGCGAGCGAGATATTGACTTCGCACGCAAAGTATTCAGGCAGATAAATTATAAGGTCGATTTTGATTTTACAGACAAGATGGATCGGAAATCCACTGCGGTAAGCGTAATGATGAAGTCGGATGCAGGTGGCATCTCGAATTTATTTGTTGCGATACTTCGCGCCAACAAGGTGCCTGCAAGATCTTTATGGGGCCGCATGATTATGAGTGCTACAGAGATGGAAAAACTTAAAACCAAAGAATACAACCAGATGAGTGTGCGATGTGAATTTTTTGCTGACGATATTGGTTGGGTTCCTGCGGATCCGGGTTCTGCCCTTTACAGCAAGAAAAACAAGATTGATCCTGACACCTGTTTTGGAATTGATTACGCAGCATTTTTTACCCAGCATGTTGACCCGAATATTGATGTGAACAACCCTCTGAGTAACAAGCGGATTAACATCATTGCAATGCAAACCCCTGCTTATTGGATCACGACACCGTCCACGACCATCGGGCCTATTAAGGTTACTCAAGATTGGAAAGTCACTAAGCGGGAGAAAAAAATCGACCCTGTGAAGTAGCAACATAGGTTGATGCTTTTATCAGAAGTTAACTTTTTAAGAATCTTTTTTGAGCGTAGGCACCATAGATGTAAACCACTTCTTCGCCTTTGTTGATATCTCTGAGGGCGATTAGGTAAACCCTCGAACCCTTGATGATTTTTTTAGCGTTGGGGGTATCTGAGTGATTAGCAATGCCCCCTAATCCTGTTGGGATCAGCAAATATTTCCCGATGCGAAACTTGTAGGCATCTGCATAGGTGGTGCAGCGGTCTGCAAGGGATTTTGCAGGCACTAACACACCTAACACTTCGAGCTTGTCGCCTTTTGCAATTGCAATCTTGGCAAACAAACCCTTACCCGCACCCTTGATAGTGGATTTTGCAACATAGAATCGAGCATCGGATTCATTGCTGATCATGGCAATCCTTGTGGGGAGTATTATGCGGCATCAACCTATGCTGCCTGGGGTTGTTTACTTTTTTTCACAGGGGGCTGGTGCTTCCATCTTCGGTGCAGCCAGAAGTATTGCTCGGGGTATTTGCGGATCATCCGTTCGAGTGCGCTGGTGTAGCGCTGGGTGATTGCATGAAGGGCATCGGGGCGGCCTTCGTATTCTTGGGGGTCAATGATGTCTTCGCAAACGACCTGGTACTTCATCGGTTTGCCAACCCGGGGCACGCCTACTACCGCCATGGGTACATTAAATTCCATTGCCAAAAGAGCAATTGCTTTGTGTGTGGAAGCGGGCCTGCCAAAGAAATCGACAAACTGTCCTCTGGGGCCTGCATCTTGATCTGCAAGGGTTGCGATGGTGCCGCCTGCTGCGAGGATGTGGGTCATCTGATCGAAGTCGCCTTTCTTGGCGAGTAATTTTTGGCCTGTGCGTTCGCGGAAAGATCGTAGGAAGTTTTCGAGGTGGGGATTATCCAGGGTTCGTGCGATGGCATGGGTGGTAAAGCCAAGCAAGCCGAGAGAAAATCCTGCCATCTCCCAATTTCCAAAATGCCCGGTGACAATCATTAGGGGTCGATTTTTTAAAAGGGCATCCACGATGATTGGGCTATCACCTAGATCTAGAAATTTGCGCCAGTTGCGACTGTTCATAATTCTGGGTAGGTGAACGATTTCAATAAGGAGGGTGCAGAAGTGTTCGAGAACTTTGCGCACAATACGATCGCGGGCCGGAAAATCCTCAGCTAATTCAGGGAAAGCGAGAGCGAGATTTTCATGCGCAACCTGCCTGTGCCTTTTATCCACTTTATAAATTAGCCAAGCCAAGCCCCTTGCCAAGGATTTCCCTGCTTCAAGGGGTATTGCCTGCAACGCCGCAACAACGATGCGAATCGCAAGGTACACTACGTAATTCAACAGAGGTTTTTCTTTTTTCGCCATGGGATCCATCCCGTTTAGATGTTTTCAGATGTATCAAAGTACCATGAAACAAAGAAATTCGGGAAGCCCGCTTTTTGCCTATCTTCACTTTTACATTGACCTTCCCATTTAGTTCGATTGTAATTATAGGGCGCAAGTGTTTTACTGCTTAAGGTTTTTTCATACCAAAAGGGAGGCACCCACAGTGGGGAAGATCAACAAGACTAATATTTCTCGTAGGGAAGCAATTAAGACAACCGGTTCGGTTGCTACAAGTCTGGCTGTTGCCGCAATGAGCATGCAAGGTGTTTACGCTTATCAAAGTAATACGGTGCAAGTAGCGTTGATAGGTTGCGGTGGCCGTGGTACCGGCGCTGCACAAAACGCCCTTTCAACTAAAAGTGGCCCCATCAAGCTTACTGCGATGGCTGATGTGTTTGAAGACAGGCTTAAGGGTAGTTATGACTCCATCAAAAAAGCCTTTGATAAACAAGTTGATGTTCCGGTTGATAGGCAGTTTATTGGGTTTGATGGCTACAAGAACGCCATGGATTCTTTAAAGCCAGGCGATGTTGTTATCCTTACGACACCAGTAGCATTTCGCTGGGTGATGTTTGCTTATGCCATTGAAAAGGGTTTGAATGTATTCATGGAAAAGCCCACCACGGTGGACGGCCCAGGCACCCGCAGGATGCTTGAGTTGGCTTCGAAATCTGAAGCAAAGAATTTGAAGGTTGGCGTTGGCCTTATGTGCAGGCATTGCAGGGCCAGAGGCGAATTGCATGAACGAATCAAGGGTGGCGAAATTGGCGATATCACGCTTCTTCGTGCTTATCGTGTTGCTGGACCTACAGGCAGTGCGTTTGTAAAACCCAAGCCTGCCAACATGAACGAACTCCTTTATCAAATCAAAAACTTCCATGGCTTCCTTTGGGCCAGTGGTGGTGCTTACTCCGACTTCCTCATCCATAACATTGATGAATCTTGTTGGATGAAAGATGCTTGGCCGATTTCTGCGAAGGGATACGGCGGCAGGCATTATCGTGAAGATTATGTCGACCAGAATTTCGATTCTTACTCGACAGAGTTTACTTTTGCAGATGGCGCTAAACTGATTCTTGAAGGCCGTTACATGCCTGATTGCGATCAAGAATTCGCCAGTTATGCACATGGTACGAAGGGTTCTGCCACCATTTCTGCAAGGGGTCATTGGCCTGCCAATGCAAGAATGTACAAGGGCCAGAGTATGACCACTGCTAACGAGATTTGGAAGTACACCAAGGAAGATTTGAACCCCTACCAATTGGAATGGGATGCATTAATCGAAGCGATTCGCCAAGACAAAAAGCACAATGAGTGCCGTCGTGGTGCTGAAGCTAGCTTGGTAACCTCCATGGGTCGTATGGCTTGCCATACTGGTAAGATCATCACTTATGATGAGATGCTTAATTGCGAGCATGAGTTTGCTCCAACGGTGGACAAGCTTACCTTGGATGGTCCTGCACCATTGGTTGCAGATAAAAATGGTAAATACCCAATTCCCCAACCAGGGAAATTCATTCGCCCCAAACGCGAGTATGGGATTTAATTTGCAAGCTGTATAAAAAGAAGACCTGCGGAGAATATCTCCGCAGGTCTTTTTTATTTACTTGGGTTCCATTCCTTTGAATTGGATTGCAAACCAATCAATCATGTTGGGAATGAATCTCTTGGCGGTTGCGGTGTTGTGCCTACCGTGCGGATCGTAATCAACATCTACATGAATACCTTTGGCATTGGCGTGATGCAGAAAGCTTTCTGCTTGGGCATCAAGGTTGAATTCATCTTTTCTGCCATAGGCGAGATACATGTTAAGCATGCCATTTTTGATGTTATAAAAGTCGAGCATTTCAGTGGGGTTTACCGCAGCGATTTCTGCGGCAATGTTTGGATCTTTGAAGTTATACAAGTCTGCTTGAATATCTTTTGCTTTTACGAGAAAGAAGCCACAGAATTTTCCTACAGTCATGTGACCTTTGGAAAAATCCGTGCGAAGCTCGGTGAAAGCAGCGCTAAAGTCTCCCATGTAGGAACCTTTGTGATCCATGTAACGAAGATTCAGCGGCGGTGATATACCTGCAATGTTTTTGAAAAACTGATTGTGTTTGATACCAAGGTGATAGGAAGCTGCGCCACCCATCGAGGTGCCCGCCAAACCATGAGCTTCTCTTTCAGGGCGAATAAGATAATTTTTGGTGAGAAAGCCCACCACATCTTTCATGAAATAGTCTTCGTATTTTCCCGCTTTGCTATTGATGAAGAAACTTCCTGGAGGAATCAATTTGAGTTTTTTATTCAAGCTACCATCGGGGGCTGCAATTATCATTGGGGGAAGTTTGCCCGAAGCAATGGCACAATCAAAAGGTTTCACTACATAGTCGAGGAAAACATTTTCATCCTGACTGAAACCATGAAGCCAGATTAAAAGAGGGTAAGCTTTGCTGGAATCATAATTAGGGGGGAGATAGACATACAGATCGCGTTTTTCACAGAGCGATTCCGACCAAATTCTATTATCCACCCTGGAATTATTGGTGTAATCAACAACCGTTCCGTGAAGATTACGATTTACCCTGTTGTATAAAAAAGGGTTGGTCAGCTTGAAAGCTAAAAGAGTTGGAGTAAGCACCAGCATTAACACAAGTGCGCTGGCACGAATAAAGTGCATGGTCCTAAAAGCCTTTCTGGTACAGAAAAGATGGATATCGTTTTAGAACCATAACTTCAAAACACTACCCGGGCAATTTTTGAGCACTTCTAATTTACCCAGCTTTAATAATTACTGGTATGCCTGCATGGATTTGATCGATTAAAGCAATTATTTCGAAGGTACTTCGATGGTGATCGGTTTGCCTGCAATTAGTTCCATAGGTAATTCATAAGCGGGAAAAATTGCTTTTCCCATCGGGGAATCTTCCCGTGGCTTGCCATCGAATCCTTGAATGCGAATGATGTATTTCCCCGTAACAACCCCTGAGTTAAATTCTTTGGTAGAAAATTTCCCCTCCCTGATAAGTGCCTTGCCTTGGGGCCCTTTAATTGAACTATCAGGATCGAAGTAGATTTCTCCCTTGGGAATGGCTTTGCCTTTGAAGGTTACCATGCCTTCCACCGGAAAAGTTGAGACCTCGGCACTACATCCCAAAATAGCCATCCATAGGGTTGCCATTAGGAGAAGGCGTTTGCAAGCAGGTTTCAACATAAGAATTAATCCAAAAGACAGCGTTAGAATAGAGTCATGCATTTTGTTGCGGATCGTTTTTATACCCACCGCCTCAGCCCGGAAAGAGTGTATTAGGTTAATTTGGCGTTTCATCTTTGCAGCTGATTCCCTAGCTTTTTGTAACGCAGTTAGTAGCAAACTAATCAAAAAAGCGATAGTTATAGTAATCACAATTAAAACAAAATCACCACAACCCTATTAATAATAATGACTTACGTATAAAAAATTAGAAAATTGTGGCTAATTAAAGGGCCGGAAACAATCTCCTTATACGTGAAGGAAACCCTGCTTTACAAATCAATTCCCTTGGGATAGTTGACTTTAAGCTCTAAAATTGTAATTTGACTTCCTTAGGTGTATTTGATTTTTTATTCACGAAAAGTTGAGAGTAACCATGGTTCGCAAGAAATTGGGTAAAGGTAAGAAGAATCGTTGTCGTTTTTGCACCAAGGAAGGTTGCCCTCGTCCCGCTTTTGTTGACTACAAGGATGTTAGCACCCTCAAGAAAATGTCTACTGGGCAAGGCAAAATGCTCAGCCGTAAGCGTACAGGCAACTGTGCTGCTTTCCAGCGCGCTGTTCAAGATGCTGTCAAACGCGCCCGCTTTATGGCTTTAATGCCTTACATTGGCGAGTAATCTCGCTTTAATCCATTAAGCAACCCCCATGATTACCCTGAAACTGCCAGATGGTTCTACTAGGCAAGTCCCCTTGGGAACCCGGTCTAGGGATGTTGCTGAATCCATTGGTAAAAGATTGGCCCAAGCAGCCATTGCTGCCAAGGTCGATGGTATCATTGTTGATTTGGAACGCGAACTTCCTTCCAAGGAAGAATCCACTTTTCAAATTCTCACTGAAAAAGATCCTGATGCATTAGAAGTGCTTAGGCATTCTTGCGCCCACATCATGGCTCGGGCTGTCATGCGTTTGTTTCCAAACACTCAGCTTGCGTTTGGCCCTGCAACTGAAACAGGTTTCTATTACGACATCGAATCTGCGACTCCGATTCGTGAGGAAGATTTCCCTCGCATCGAAGAAGAAATGCGCAAGAT
>Ga0209296_1000192_pt1 | contig 54617 bp, 45 predicted proteins | sample S_130206_EF_Meta_FD_187319 | JGI IMG/M metagenome (GOLD analysis project Ga0209296, IMG submission 187319) | Freshwater microbial communities from Lake Simoncouche, Canada to study carbon cycling - S_130206_EF_MetaG (SPAdes) (version 2) | ecosystem: Environmental > Aquatic > Freshwater > Lake ...
ATTGGACGGAGTCGTGAGTTCTATAAATACGGCGATAGACAATGTAACCAATGATAATTCTTCTGCCACTATCCAATCATCCGCTGCATCAGGTGCGGCGTCATCTCTCGTTAGTTTAAATAGCGAACTGTTTGGAACTCCAAGCACAACTGGGTCGGTAAATATACAATCAACCCCCACCGACCCTCTCATATCAATCGGACAATCCGCGCCTTTTCAACCCACCTTTTCTACAACTTGGGACAAAAACGGCATACTGCAGAACAACTCCTCTGGAACGGGGTTCACAATCCAATCGGCACAAGACATAACGCTAACCAGTGCAAATGACATTAATCTTAACCCGGCCTCTTCTAACAATTGTAATGTTTTTGTAGATGGATCGGGAAAATTAGCCGTAAGTCAATCGTCCGCGGGTGGACCAACGCAACCAATCGTGGAGTTTACTAATACCAACGGGGGAGCGCAAGCGGGTCATATAGATATATACAAGAACTCCACCACTCCCGCAGCCAACGACGGAATTGGGGCGTTGTCCTACCACGCAAACAACGCGAGTTCGACGAAAGTTGAGTATGCACGTATTCAAGCAGACCAGCGAGACATTGCCGCTGGATCCGAAAACGGTAGTATAAGTGTTCTGGTATGTCAAAACTCGCCCACACCGACCGAATACCTGCGCGTGAATGGTGTGCTTGGAACAAATGACTTATACAAACCTCTTGATACAAGGGGCAATCAAATCACGAGCACAGTAGGAGCGGTAAATATCTACTCATCGATCCTAAATGGTAATGTAGGTCTAACAAATGTATCACAAAACGGGAACATTCTAATCAATAAATCAAATGCTACGGGCGGAACTATATCCATCACTTCTGCTACTTCATTAAGTCTTTCGTCTGGGTCGGGTTCAACAGTAATTCAAGGTGGAGCAGGTGTATCAATTCTCGGGTTAGGTGGAGCAGGTATTATCACAAATCAAGGAGTAGGAGCAAGGACAGTATTGCGAACTGGCATTGGAAGTATGAGTACTGACTATCTGGACTACTACCCCTCTGTAAATCTTGATAATAATAATGGAAACTCGCTTGGTATACCTCTTCCTCAAATACCCTACCAAAACCTTACGATTATCAACAAGGGTATATCACCTACTTTTAATTGGAATGATGCAACGAACACAAGTTGGAATGGTGCATTTGTCTTTCAATTTATGCCGTACAACTCCACCTGGTGGATTGCATACAATTATAATTCAAGTAGTTCTGTGATCTATATCACACAGGATCTCGTCAATATCGGTCAAACAATCTCGCTCGCAAACTCGTCGTATAGTGGGACTACATCTTGTAAGTGTTTAACCCCTGTTGGGAGTATGATGTATATTGGAGGTGATTTTACTACTGTAAATGGGAACGCCACACCGCAACCAGCTATAACACAAATCAATTGTGGAGCGGGCATTGGATCATTCTACGAGCAACCTATGGAGAATGCCGCAAGCAATATATATGGTATAAACGGGTATGTGAATACAATAAAAGATGTGGGTTCAAGTTTATATGTTGGCGGTCTATTTGGTACAGTCAACAACACGGGACAACCTTTGTATAATATCGCCAAGTTTGATAATATGACCTCGCCAGGCTCTTTGACCATTGATAATTTTGGTGAAACACTTGCAACAAATGGGGAAGTCAATAGTATAGAATACTATGCCCCGTATGTGTTTGTGGGTGGTGATTTTACAGGGGTTCAATATTCGGGCGGTGGTGGCCCATTATCTTTTATACAATATTTCGCTATTTTTGAGACAGGTAGTAATACTTGGTTTTCTGCCTCCCCTGGTGGAAGCACCTTTAGTGGTCGGGTTTATAGTATGGGTATATCTACTATGAGTAATCCTGCTAATGCGGAACCTCAAGTATTGGTATTGGGTAATTTTTCTTCTCCTTGGAACACCAGTACCTATATCTCCGCAACCAATCCTTTTGGTGCATCACCTCTATCCACAAACCTTCCACCAGTCTCATTCTCTAATCGCAATCTACTCTCTTGTGGAAATGGATATGATTATGTATTGTCAGATACTCGCACAGCATATCGCAGTAATTCTTTTACAAATTGGACCGATTTAGGTGATACATCTGGAGGCTCGCAGCCTGGAACCGCAGTAAGCGGTATTCTATCTAATGGTCCGTATGTTTCCTATAGTGATAGTGGTATTATTAGGGTATTAGGATCTGTCTCACAAATTGCAGCATTTGTTCTACCCAGTGCTAATTTTCGGTATAATGGGAGCGAGTATCAAACAGCAACACTCAATACAAAATATACAGCACAGCAGTTCGTCGCAGACAGCGCCGGGACATATTTCTATCCAGTTGGCCAGCCTACGTGCACTTTTTCTTAAATTAAAATCTCGCGGTAATGTAAAAAATGCTACTTCAAATTGCAACAGGATTAGTTGAACCATTTCAAATCCAGTTCCACACCAGGTCGGTGCACAGGTAGATGCGTCGATGATTGTTGGCGCGCATGGCCGCAAAGAACGGCACGTGTTCGCACACCACCGGGAAGTTGTAGCCCGAATTGTGGAAGTAGAAAATGCCCTTGTTATTATTATCTTTTGGAAACAGATACATGCCGACTGATGCGCCATCGACATGTGTTTTTGCATTTTTTGCCAACGGGGGGATTAATTTCATCGCCTCGTACTCCGCGTTCATTTCGGGGGTGGGTGTGGCTGAGTACAAAATACCTTTTATGGCCTCGCGCCGAAAGATGCACAGGCCGTTGAAGCCAGACCCAATGGGAATGTAGGGCAGCAGCCCCGGATTGTGTTTCATTTGACGATTGTGAAACAGTGCCTTATTGTGCATGGCAGTTTGCACGTATTGTTGATGATGCCCCGACCAAAACGCTTCGCGCATGATTTCGGGTCCAAACGGGAACTGTGCGTCGCGATACGCGTAAAAGTCATACATGTATCCAAACGGGTTCAGGCCGTTGCACACGAGGGCGTCAAACCCGTCGGGATCGCGCGCAATGCAGCGCAGAATGGCGTTGACCGGGAACGGCACGGGGTTGTCCATGTCAATCATCACCACATACCGGGCTAGGGAACCTTGGTTCCCCGGTAGTTCCCCTGATGAGAGGGTAAGGGGGGACGCATGTCCCCCCTCCAGCATGGCCAGGAGTTTGTTGCGCGCGTGCGCGATTTGCTCCATGCGACAAGGTTTATTATCAAATGTGCGTGCCACGCCCCGTGCCAGCTCATCTTCCCGTGTGATTTTCTCGCACTGCACGATGACTTGTTCCGGCGCTTCGGCCGCCCATTTCATCAATTCCGCATCGGTGCCGTCATCCGAATTGTTTTCATAGAATACGGCCCAGCACGGCACCCCTGCTTTGCTCACGAGGTCTTCAAATGCCGCTCGAATGACCGGCAGCGTGCTGGCCACGTTCTTGCACACCCCGCACACAATGATGCCATTTTCTTGGGATTTGGTTTCGGGTTCCGGTTCCGGTTCCGGTTCCGGTTCCGTATGTTTATGTCGCATGTTGATTGCCTTAATTGTTGATTGTTGCATATTGATTGCCTTAATTGTTGCTTGATTCCTTACTTGCATTCAGTCGCATGTCTTTAATTGAATGTAATCGCCAAAACTTATATAAAAATATACAAATATGCAATTATACTTGAATATCTCTCCAACACACATGCAACAATACACGCAACAATCCAATCCACTTGTTAGCAGCGCGCAAAACAAGGAACTGCTGTGGTCCACCCTGCAGGAGTCTGGCGCATTCACCGGGCTGGCTCGGGACCAATTCGAGCCCGTCAAGCTGGCGTTTGACCGGGCGGTGCAGCAGGCTTCCCGGTCCATGAGTTCATTGTCATCGCTGAACGATGCAAACAAGCAAATCATTCGGCAGTTTGTGCAAACCGAGCTGCCGGCCATTCGTTCTTCGGTAAACGTAAATGTAAATGTGAACCCGACAAACAACGCCGTGATTCCCCCCAAAAAAAAGAAAATAGAAATGGTGTATCGCGCCGAGGACCTGCAAAGCGAACGCGCCAATGAATTCGAGCGCCAGCTTCGAGAGAAGCAGGCCGAAATGGATTCATTCCTGACACTGAAAAAACCGACGGATGTCAGCTTCACCGACAAAGATAAAGGCGTGATGGAAGACAAGCCGATTGGCGACGAGATGTCGCGACTGATTGCGCAGGAATTGGCGACGCGAGAGCGAGAGCTGGTGCAGCTGAAACCCGAGGATATCAAAAAGGCGCAGCAGTGGATCGGAGCCACAACCGACAATACAATTAAAACTGAAATTCCTCCTCCGCCTCTTTCCAAAAAATCAGTGTCGTTTTCAAACACAACCACGACAAATATGGTGGAAGAAGAACACGAGATGGAAGAGTTCGAACCACCAGCCGAATTCATTAAAGAAAATGAATTTGAAGAAACGGATTTCATTTTTTCAAAATTCAAAAGGATAAGCACAGCAACCGTAAGCGAGCCTTTAAGCGCAACCACATCAACAGCAACAACAGCAACTGCAGCACCAATGACAATGCAGCAGATTTACGATAAGATGATTGCATTAGAAGAGAGAATGGCCGCAAATCATGCCGAAATTATGACACACTTTCATCTGCACTAGTCCATAACTATTTTGAACTTACCAGGCGCCAATTCCATGAATTTCCCCACCAATATCCGGTTTCCGATTTTCAGGTTCTCGTAGTCATATACGTCATTGGTTTGAATGTCAACGCCGTATTTCACACCGTCTTGCGTTATTTCCTTGATTTGCAATTTGCGCACTTCCTTGTTCAGAGGAGCTGCCTCAACCTCTGCTGCTTGTGCTTCTGTTGCTGCGTGTGCTGCAGCGGGTTTCGCTTTGACCTTAGCGGCAGCTGTTTTCGTGGCCTTGGGTTCAGAACCCGTGATGACTTCGTCCTGAATGTTCGGCGTGTACGCGAACTTGTTGTCCGGATTGTCGAATGTGAAGCACTTCAGCGTCTCCTTGGTTCCCGCCTTGGCGTGAATGGCGCAATCAATCGCCGTCTCTTTCACGGACCGCAAAATGTTGCTGTTGATTTCCTCCTTGCGCTTTGCGATTTCATACAGCGATTCATCCGTGGTTATTGGTGCATCCGTTTTGGCGCTGGTGTCGCTCTCTCGCAGCTCGCGAGACACCCGAATGTATTTCAACGCGGCGTTCGACACATCCACCACGGTTTTCGGATCGGACGACGCCAGCATGGCCTCCTCCTTCTCCGCCTCCATTTTTTCTTCCTTGGAAAGCGGCTTCAGCTGCGTCGGGGAATACACCATCAAATACAGGAACACTTCCACGGTGCGCAGCTCGGGCGGCAAGTCCTGGTGGCTGCAAATGCGCCGCGCGCGTCCCACCACCTGCTCAATGCGCACCGGATGCCAGTACGGCTCCAAAATGTGCACGTAGCGCACGTTGCGCAAGTCAATGCCCTCCGCACCCGATGCGGAAATCATGAGCGTGTTGATGATCTCACCGTAAAAGTTGTTGCTCGACACGCGCAGCAAGCCGTCGCGGATGCTGGACGGCACTTGGTCCCACTCGCTGTTGAAAATGCAGCGGATAATCTCCTTCTCGTCCGAGGATTCCGTGCCGGTGTAAAGTGCGAACCGGCGCTTCCCTGCGTCTTCGGGCCGGTCATCCAGGACCCACTGCTTCGTCGCCGGATTGAGTTTGATGCGGAACTGCGCGTAGTCGTTTGCTTCCATTGCCATTTTCAGGAGTCCGATGCCTTCCAGCGTGCGGAACTGGCTATAAACCAGGTTGAGCCCCACGTGCTCACGGTCCTGCAAGTTCTGCAGCAGTTTCAGGAACTTCGGGCTGTACGTTGCCAGTGCGCGCGGGGTCAAATACAATTCCTCGTTGCGCTTCATCTGGTCCAGCACCTCACTGATGCGGTCCTCGTAATTCTTGTACGCCTCGCTTGTGGTTTTTTTCTGCAGTTCGGCCGCCTCTTCCACGCCCAGCGCGGTGGTGGCGCCGACATCAATGATGTCTTCGTCCATGTCTTCGATGTCGACTTGTGCCGCAGCCCCTTCCGCTTCAGTCATGCTCTTTCCAAACGGCTTCGGGCGGCCAATCTCCCGCGGAAACACAAAATTGCACGCTGCGCGAGAGAAAATGCGATAAGAACTGGATGGTTCTGCATACAGGTCCTTCAACGACAATGCCTTCTTCGCACCCGCACCCGGACCTGCGTCGCCTCTCGGCTTGCGCGAGGGGGCAAGCGTCTTCCGCTTCTTTGCTTCGCGGTCCTTGTTCATTTCAGCCAAGCGCTCCTGCTGATACACGCTCAGCTGGTAGTTGCTCATGGGCACTTTCACCACGTGGAAATCGACGGCGGCATCGTAGCGCGGCAGCAGCTGCTCCTGTGCGCTGCGATAATACGACGTCAGGCCCAGAATGCGGCGCTTGAACACGTCCATGTTTTTCAGTTCCGCAGTCTCGGAGTCGATGAAATACTTTTCAAACCCGTCCAGCGTGTCGGGCAGCGCTTTGTGCGACACGGGAACGGCGGACGCTTTGGTTGATTTGATGCCCTCGCTGGCAAGCACGGAAATAACCAGCTTGACAAAGTCTTCATCCCCGAGCGTGCCGTGCTCGTCCACGGCAAATGCGACACCTTCATACAGCTTGTCCACCTGCGCTTTGACGCCGGCTTTCGCAAGCACCTTGAACACGTTGACAAACCCGAACGGGTTGCGCGTCACCGTCAGCACGCGGTCGGCGGCGCTGTATTTCATGTAGTCCATTATATCAATTGACTGAAAAATTTGCTGCAACCGTGCATCGGACACGCCTTGCGCCGAGGACGTCAGCTGGAACGTCCACGTCTTGATGTAGCCGCGCAGGAGATTGAAGAGCACGCCGATCTCGTTCGGGTAGTTGATGATGGGCGTGCCGGTCAGCAGCACCACCTTGACATTGACCGCATCCAGCAGGAATCGATACAGGTTGAGCGCAATGGGGGCGTCTTCGGGTTTCATTGGCGCGACCACTTTTTTGGCGGCGGCGCCCTTTTTGGCGGCAGTGTCGTCCGGGGACTTCTTGATGTGGTTCACAATGCGGCTGACAAAGTTGTGCGCCTCGTCGATGACGACCACCGAATTGTCAAAGGGGTTGACGGTGTAGTTAAGAGACAGTTCGTTCAGTCGGGATTCGCGAATGCCGTTGTAGCTGATGAACGTGTACTTTTGCTGAATCATTTCGTTCAGCTGCGCGTCCACCTCGGCTTGGTCGTTCGGGCTGAGGTCGCCGTAGTTGCTGGGTTTTTCGGGGTCAACCAACCATGCGCCGCCGTGCTTCTTAATGTATTCGGCGGGAATGGCGAGCGTTTCGGCGAGCGATGGAATGAGGTCCGGTTTTTCAACGGCGTCCACGAACTTCCAATGGCGGGGTCGCTTGTAAATGTCATCGCCGCACTTTTTGAGCTCCTTCAAGTAGTTGGTGCGGAGGAAGGCGGGCGTCATGACAAACACGCGCTTGTCGGATTTGAGACCCTCGGCGATTGCAATGGAGGAGCACGTCTTGCCGCTGCCGAGACCGTGGAAGAGAAGGAGGCCGCGATAGGGCGAATACAGGTTCAAGTAATCCTTGACGATTTTCTGGTGCGTGAGGAGACCGAACTGCTCGGCGTTGCGGCGGTCTTCGCAGCTGACCGTGCTGGATTCGTCCACAATCTCGGCACGATACTTCTTCTGGAACAGTTTGTTAATAAATTCCACGAATTTCTCTCGGTTGTTCAAGTAGTATTCCGATGCAACCAGGGGTTCAACTGCTGCCTTTGGTTTAACAGCTTCCTTGGCACCTGGCTGTGGCTCTGGCTCTTTGGCCTTTGCACCTGGTTCTGCCTTTTCTTTGTCGGTTCGCTTCCGAGTGCCGCGCTTTTGCTTCAAGGGTTCCAAGTCAGCCACTGCTTCTGACACTGCCTCCGCTGCTGCTTGGTCCTGATCCACATCTGCTTGGTCCACTTCTTTTAATACCACCTTGTCCACCGACTGTATTGCCGAAACCGGAATGAGCTTTATTTTTTGAAGCTTTCGGCCTTTCAGCTTGGGAATCGGGGCTTCTTCCACGATGTTGACCACCTTTGCTGCAGTCAGAGTGAGGGGATTGGGTGCGGCTTCGGTGATGATGCCTTTCGCGGCTTTAATTCTGGCTAAAATGTCTTCCCGGTTCACCAGTTTCAAACCGCTTTTGTCGGTGATTTGAACCATTGGGTTTTTCGATGGTTTTGGGTTTGGTTCGTCATCCACCTGCGGTTCTACATCTACATCTACATCTACATCTACATCAACGCGTTCTTCAACTTCTTCTCTGCGTTCTTCTTTGTCCTTGTCTTGCTCCTTTTGTTTTCGTGGTTTTGCAACAAAAAAAGCAACCGAAAACTGCTTCTTCTTTTCGGCAACCGGTTTTTTTCGCAGCGCGTCTAAAACAGCAACTGCTGCCGCCATTCCGATATGTTGTTGCTTATTTTGTCTTATTATCTCTAATATATAATAGATAATAGTAATTTAACAATGATATAACACATGTTGCATCATTGTTTAAATTTATTTATTTAATGCCTCCTGCTTCGGCTCTTGCTCTTCTTGCTCTTACTCCTCCTGCTCTTGCTCTTGCTCTTGCTCTTGCTCCTCCTGCTCCTGCTCTTGCTCTTCTTGCTCTTCTTGCTCTTGCTCCGCCTGCTCTTCTTGACCCGACGGCTTCTTTTTTTGCCACCACTTTTTCGAAATACTTTCATTTCAGTGACAAGGGGTGAACCGGGATGGGGGGGTGCCCCATGGGATGGATTGTGTGGATGAACCTTTTGTGTAAACCTTTTCAGCGGATTATAACTGCTAACTGCATTCAAAAAAGATTGCATTTTGTGAATGGTATTATAAAATACCACTATACAAAAATTACGCAAAATGAAGATGATATTTCCTAAATATGAATCCAAGGTATAAAATCCAAGGTATAAATCCAAGATATAAATTTAAGGCATGCATTGAATCGCGCAGTCGCAGGCCAGCTGTTCCGCCTTCTTCTTAATTTTGTGCGAGGCTTGGGCCAGAAACACCAGGATGCGCCCGCCTGCCGCTTCACACGCCGCATGCACCGCCTCAAACGTCTTCAAGTCGGAGAAAGGGACTGCGGCTGCGGGCGACGTCTCGTATATTTCCTGCCCCAGGCACAGGTACACGCCCATGGTGTAGCCCACCTCCATGTCGCGCCCGAGCTCAATGTAGTCCGGCGTGGTTTTGAACTCCTTCTGAATTTTCACCTGCAGGATGTTCTTGTAGTTGTCGTCATTGCGAATCAGCGCAATCCAGTCGATGTGCTTCTCAAACACGTTCTCAATGAAGATTTGCGCCATTTGGAACCCGGGCCCCGTGGCAAACACGTTCTCGAACCAGTGCTCCTCGTCCTTGATCGCAATCTTGTTGTAATCCAGGAACAGCGCGCCCACGAACGCCTCGAACAAGCAGCCCAGCTTCTTCAAGTTCGTGCGCAGCTTCTTCTCCTCCGAGTGCCGCGAAATGATGAACCACCGGTGCAGTCCCATCTCGTACGCCATGCGCCCGATGGTCTCGTTCTTCACGATTGCGATCTTCTTCTCGGTCATGAAGCCCTCGTTCTCCTTTGGGAAGCGGCGATACAGGCAGTACTTGGCAACGCACTCCAGCACGCCGTCGCCGAGGAACTCTAGGCGCTCATTCGACTTGGAGCGCAGCGGCATGCAGTCGGCCGGCTTGTCCACCACGCTGATGTTTTCCGCCGCGTTCTCAAATTCGGGGCGACGAGTATAGGACTGGTGCACAAATGCGCGCTTATAAAGCTCGATGTTGTGCACTTTAGGGTCGGGAACGCCGTAGGCGGTGAGAATAGATTGAATTTGACTCAATGTAATTTCACAGTTTTCGGGATTGTAGGGGTTGAATATTAAGCCGCCGTCTTCCGTCGGCATGAATTCCTCGGCGTGCAACAACTTGGACGTCAAGCGTTGCGGTTGTTTGTCTTCGGGGGATTGCATTGTTTTGATGCGCGGATGCATTTTGTTCACGCGATGGCTTTAAGCCCATTTGGAAATGTCTAAAATCAGCAACCAATAATGCACAATGACATCTATTGGACTGAAAATAAAATATTTAGACATAATATAACAATTAAAACAATTACCCAAAATGACTGTCGGCTACATGTCTGGCTCCAATCGTGCCAAAAATGTTCCATCCATCACCAACAACACGTGCAATTTGGGTGGCCCTAAGAAGGGTGGCCTCATAACCATGCAGGGACGCAATCCCAATCTTGGAAATGTTATTACCCGATTTGCGCCTTATTGCTGCGTCCAAACCAATTTGGGTTGCGTCGCTGGTCTTGCTTACTTGAAGAAATACAACTTGATGACCATGTCTCCCACGCAGAGTGGTGTCCCCACTCGCATGTACAGGCCCACTCTGTTCTAAACCGGGGAACGTAGTTCCCCGAACCCCTCCTTTGATTTATAAGGAAGCATCCCACTCTCCCTATAGCGCCGTTGTGTTGTGTCCGAACCCATGCCAGGGTTTAAGGGACGGCACGTCCCTTGCACGTCCCTTGCACGTCCCTTTCTTATTGGATTTTAGTGAATAATTACTTAAACATTAGTAATTATGCAATTGTAGTTGATATACATTTTTAAATCATGTTGGTGCGAGTGGATACGCGCGAAGACGCATTGAACGACATGGTTCGTTTGAACTTGACCGGGACACCCCATACGACGCGGTCCGAACCACTCGCCGTGGGCGACGTCATTCTGTCGTCGGATGACGGCAAAACCGACTACATCGTGTTTGAGCGCAAGAGCCTCGCGGATTTAGCGGCTTCCATTCGCGACGGCCGATACAAGGAGCAATCGCACCGCCTGCAGGCCATGGGCATGCACAACCACAATGTGGTGTATGTCATAGAGGGGGATTTCGCGCGATACAATGAGAGATTTAGCAAAATAAGCAAAAAGGCGCTGTATTCGGCCATGTGCTCTCTCAATTACTACAAGGGGTTTAGCGTGGTTCGCACGATGTCCATCCTGGAAACCTACGAACTCATTCATCACTACGCGGACAAGTTGTCGGTGTCGCCCGCGCCGTATGGACATTATCATGCCGTTGCCACGAATGCCCGTAATGCCACGAATGCCCCCAATGTCGCTGATGATGCCAACAACACAGAAGCGGATGGTGCAAACGAAGCCGGAGGAGGCAGCACGGAAGCATCTGTGCCTGTGCCATCATATTGCAGTGTTATGAAGGTGAAGCAAGTCAAGTGCGAAAACATTACGCCGCAAAACATTGGAGAGATAATGCTGTGCAATATTCCAGGCGTCAGCAGCAAAACCGCGGCGGCAATTGTCAATAAATTCCCCACGCTGCGCGCCCTCATGGATGCGCTTAAAGAAAACAACGACTGCTTGGCTGACATTCGTCTAGAAACGAATCGCAAATTAAGCAAACAATGCATTCAGAACATTTATAATTTTTTAATGGTGTAATGTATACGCGCTATCAAAATCAACGATACGATACACCACTTGACAATGGAAATAGGCACTACTCTGAAATACATATTGATTGCCGTGCTCATTCTGGCAGGGTATTACGTGGTCGCCGGTGCGGCTTCGGTTCGGCGCCGAGAAGGATTCTCATTGGGTTCGGGGTCGGATTCATCGGATTCGTCGTCCTCGTCGGATTCGCCCGGCGTTTCGGCCGGCAAAACTTCGTCCGTTCTGGCAGACAAGGCCAAAAACATCAACAACTCGTTGCAACTATCGGACAACACGAATCGAACAAATTTTGAATCGACGCTTGAAACCATGGATGCATGGACCCAGGTGAAAATAATTGCATCGCTCAATGCTCTGTCCGAACAAATGATCGCCGATTCAAACAATCCATCGTCGCCACCCAGCGACAAAACGATTGCGCTGATGAATTCTCTCATGACCATGACGAATTTTCAGACCACTGCCGTGGCGGCCGCATTCAAATATTTGGACGGCGCCAACTGAACAACTGTGTTCAAGGTGTGTAAATGCTGACTTCATCACCCGAATATTTGCCGGCGTTAATGAGAGACTGTGTGTAAGCGTCGCCGCCCCAATTTGGGTCCATCGCATTCGCGCTCAACCCCCTGAATTTATTAATGTGGTCTTTAGGGGAACCGGCATTCGGTTCCATGGGGTCAAACGCGGGATACGAGTTGGCATTCATCGGCGGCTTGTCGCCATCGTCAATGAAGTTGGCATTGGCATTTGCGGCAACCGCGCCGGGGTCCGCAACCGGCGGCAGTCCGCCCTGCAGGTCCAGCGGGCTCGGGCGAATCTTGTACACGGGGTTGCCCTGCGCATCAAACGAGTGCTGCAAATACAAAACAGGACAGCGAATGCCCTGGCCGCGCTGCCAATCCATGAATTCCACGTAATCTTCTAAATTGTTGAATTTAATCGGGTTCACGCCGGGCACGTTGGCCAAACGGCTGTTGTGCAAATACAGCTGGCTCCCCTTTTGAATCAGGATGTTCGGGCAGCGGTTTTTGTTCGACACATAAGACCCGCCATCGGACGCGTTGCCTTCAAACGCCTCTCGCACGTTTTTGCTAGTGTGTGTCATTGTGAACAAGAGCCCAATGACGAACATGGCTAAAATGGCGCACGTGGTGGGGGTCATGGTGTATGCCATTTGATTATTGATTTTTTGGGTGATATTTGTATTGGTATTGGTTGGTGTGTTGTTGCTAATATTATTAACACATAATTTAATTTTGTAAATTTAAATTATACACATTCTTTATAGGAACACACATACAACATAATTAAGCAAACAAGTCCATGTCGAAAACACTGAAGCATTACAAAAGGCAACACAACCGGACGCGGCGCCTAAGGAAGAAGGGTGGCAACAAGCGACGCAAACAAAAAGGTGGCATCACCCTGTCTGAATTGAAAAAGGTGATGAACCAAGACAACCATCATGTGGTTGCGCTGCACTCGAGTCCCACTTGCGGACATTGCAATGACTTTGAACCGGAATGGACCAAAGTACTGGACTCATTGCCCCAGCATCCAAATCTGACAGTTGCAAAACTTGGGCAACATGAAACCGACTACATGAACAATAACCATTACAGCAAACACAATTATGCTGTCAACGGAGTTCCAACCATCGTTTACTATGTGGTGAATCAACCGCCTCGCGAATACAATGAAAAACGCATCGCCAAAAACATCATCAAGTGGCTCATGAAGCTCATGAATGAAAATGGCCTTGAAATCACGCCCAAACAGGACCAGGACCAAACCCCGGTGTCTTATGAAGAACCGGAAGAAGGTTCCGAATCATTCGATGCTCCTTCGTCAATGGATGACTCGCAAGTGGCACCCGAATCAACCGCACCCGATTCAGCGTCGGAAGCATTAGCAACCGCACCCGATTCAACGTCGGAATCAGCGTCGGAATCAGTCGCAACAGCAGCACCCGACACCATTGCAAATGCCTTTCCCGCTGCTCCATTGTCTCCTGCATCCATTGCCGACACCATTTCAACTAAGGCGAATGATTTGAATGACACGCTGAAGTCGGCAACAGAATCAGCCACAACTGCAGTTTCAAGCACAGTCAGCGAGATCGGAAACAAACTCACCAACTTGTTCACACCTGCCGCTTCGGCGACAGCGCCAGCGCCAGCACCAGTGCCAGCGGCACCCACACAAGCTCAGACACCCACACTAGCTCCGACACCCACGCAAGCTCAGACAGAGACAACAGTTCCACCGAACATTCCACCAGTGCCTTCACTGGTTGGAGGCGTAAAGTGTCGCAAAATAACTCGGCGCAAACATCGCAAATCCAAATCGACTCGGAAGTCCAAGAAGTCCAAGAAGTCCAGAAAATGAACGCGTCCACAACTTAGTTTGTTTTTACAATTCATTGCAATTGTAAAAACTTGAAACGATGCATTTTAAGTGGTCAATTTTTGCAAGACTTTTAATTTTAAGGCTTGGGCAGCATTTTCCTTTATTATATCAGCAGTGGCAGGACGATTTTGGACGGGATTTCGCCACGACTCTGGAAGTTCACCCGTTTCTATATATCTTGAATACATACGTTCGGTTATAGCTTTGTTGATTTCAAGTTCATCATCATTTTTGGGATTCTGTCTGAATGCAAACCCCCTATAATCGTCTTCTCCTTGTTTAGCACATTCAAATGTTTTAGCAGGATTCTTATAAGCATCCGGTTCGCAAATGCAATCTAGTTTAGTTGCACGAGGGTCGCGAGCAATGTCTGGCGTCCCATCAATTGCTTTTGTTATTGTCATGCGGAATGGAAGATTCCTTTCTTGGGCATCGAAATATTTATTTCCACCACCACGCTGTTTCACAACTCTTGTTTTTTTGTTCTGACATTTGGTTGACTTGGTTCGTTTCACCCTTTTTGTTTTTTTGCGTTTATTTCCACCAGCACTCGGAATATTCGAATTTTGTTGTTTCATATCTGCAATTACTATTTCCAACTGCCTTGCACGTGTTTCATTTGCAAGCTTTTCGGCTTCTGTAAGTATAGGTTCGTTATTTGCACCGAGAGCTGCATTGACTTCACGCAATTTCTGCAGTTCAGCTTCTGCCTCTGCCAATTTTGCATGTGTCAATTTTGCCTTCGTTTGTTCTAAGTCTTTAGCGACAATGAGTTTAACTTTCTCGCTCTCCGACATCGTCAATGGTCGACCATGTTGCAGTGGCATTGATTGTCTTACTGGCATGACAACCTGAACTTGTATGCAGTAATTGTTCGTATGTTTAAAAAAAGCATCACCGCCGCCCATGCCTCTAGCCTCCAGTTGACTTTCATTCAAATGCGCCTTGCAAAATGTTTTCAGAATGTCGCTATGACACACTACCACAACATTCCTGATTGGGCTGTTTGTTCTGCCAAGTATGTTTTCATTTTTGATATACCATTGCATAAACAGTTCTATTCCATTTTGGTCCACAAAATCACTGCCATAATCTGCAAATGCTTTATTCATCAATGCATATCCTGGCACTCCATCATCAATTTTAACCTCTCCATCCGTGAGTGTGTTAACATAATCTGAAAAGAATCCAAATCGTTGCACATTTGTTTCATATGGAAATGGATGATTTGAGTAATTGAAACGCGCATCTTCACGGAGATGTGGGGCAATTTGAAAATAAGAAATTTGGTTCGGGAATAACATTCTGGCAGTGAACCATGTCCGTACCAATGGAGTGCAAAAATAATGGTGAATATTGCGCTTGCCAAAGAAATTTTCATATTCGGCCCTCTTTGATAATGTTGCAAATATTCCATCATTTGAAATAAATGGGTCGTCTAATTTGAGTTTTTTCAAATTCAATAATCCTGATTGTTCGTTTGCGCATGACTTTGCATGCCTTATAAAGAAAAAATTATACTCGGTTATTGGCACTTTTGCATTTGGTTTCACATTTTGCACTACTTCAAACTTAACTGGTGTAGTAATGCTTGCATCCACTATGAATTTAAATTTATTATCAGTTGTTGAACCAAAATAACTGGTTGAACCAGTATATCGTTCTTGTGGTTGTTGTTGTTGTTGTTGTTGCTGTTGTTGCTGTTGTTGCTGTTGTTGCTGTTGCTGTCGTTGCCGTTCTTGGGCTGCCAGGTTCGCATTCTTGCGTTGTTCAACCGCCAATGGGTTGTTATGCTGCCAACCTGGATTTGCTTCATTGAACCGTGCTGCTTCATTGAACAGTACTTGTTTTTCTGGGCTTAATTGAGATGCCATCTGTGCTTTTGATGATTTATTCCCCATATTGAGTGTTTATGATTCCGACGAATGACAATATAGCATAATGATATTATAAAATTAGTGAATTTTATTTTTTTCATTGGCGCATTGTCATTGGAATGGCGTCGTGGCACGTGTACCCCTGCACTTCAAAATCACCCACCTCATATTTCCCAATGTCTTCATGCAGAGCCCGAATCGCGATTTGTGGGAACTCGTGCGGCTCTCTCTTAAGTTGCTGTTGCAGCGCATCCACGTGGTCATCATAAATGTGCGCATTGCCTAAATGATATATGAATTCATGCGCGTCCAGGTCGCAGTGATGCGCCAAAAGGTGGGTCAGCATGCTATACGACGCGATATTGAACGGCACGCCTAAACCCACATCGCCGCTGCGCTGATACAACGAGCACGACAGCTTGGTGCCGTCGGTCACATGGAACTGCATGAGCACGTGGCACGGCGGCAGCGCCATTTCATCCAGCTGGCACGGATTCCACGCCGAAATGATTAGTCGTCGCGACGTGCGCTGCTCGGGGTCCTTTAGCGCATCGATGACGGCCTGCAACTGGTCAACGCCCTTTTTGCAATTATCATTGGCATTGGCATTGGCATTAGCGGGATACTCGCCGCCGAAATTCCGCCACTGGAATCCGTAAACGGGGCCCAGGTCGCCCTCGGCCCGCTCGGTCAGGCCGCGACTGTCCAAAAATTCTCTTGAACCATTGCCGTCCCAGATGTGCACGTTTTGCGCCTGCAGCAGCGCGTTGTCCGTCTGCCCCCGAATGAACCACAGCAGCTCCTTTAGGCACGTCTTCCACGCCAGGCGCTTGGTCGTCAAAAACGGGACGCGGCGATCATTAAGCGAGAAGTGCATCGCCGCACCAATGGCGACAAAGGTTGTGCCGTTGCGACCTTCTTCCTTGATTCCATCCGAGAGAATATCCTCAATTAAATTCAGGTACTGGTTTTCTTCGTGTCGCATAGGGAACTCGGACGTCGGCACTTCAAATCCGGTCATTGGAACGCGTCGATACTTATTGTATTCGGTTATACTCTTCAGCATTTTATTGTGTGTTGGTTTTGATTGGGTTATTTCACCTGGTTGCATTTATGCTGTTTTTGCGCCATTTGATATTTCGCGCCATTTGATATTTCGCGCCATTTGATATTTCGCGCCATTTGATATTTTGTTGGTTGTTTGTATTTTAATTTTCTCTCGTAATTGTAAAATAATAAAGCAATAGTTATAACAAATCAACACCCCGAATTCCATGGACGCCATTGAGATCACCGCCAAGGACACCGCCTCAGCAAGCGGGGGCTTCTTTAAGCAAGTATTCAAGCTGAACGAGGACGCGCAGGGCGAGGTTTTGAACATGATGCAATACGTTGCAATCGGGTTCATTCCCGCCATTTTGGTCATCTACGTCATTCGCTACTACGTTCCCGACCCCGACGATGACAAGGGCAGCCTGACCATTGTCGCCGAGATTTTCGCGCAGACGTTTGCCATGCTGCTCGGCATCTACTTCATTCATCGCATGATCATTTACTTCCCCACTTACAGCGGCATCAAGTACGAGCGCTTCCACATCATCAACATTCTGATGGTGTTTATCATGGTGCTCTTCTCCATCAAGACGAAGCTGGGCGAGAAGGCGCAGATTCTGGTGGAACGCGCCGTTGACATGTGGTCGGGCAATAAGCCGCAGGGTGGTCCCGCACAAGGACAGGGCCAGGGCCAGGTGCGCGTGACACAGCCGATCACGGGGTCCATGGCGTCGGGCGTGCCCATGACGGCGCCGCCTCCCCCGCCCCAGCTGACCAGCAACCGGGCCCAAATGGGTGGCATGGGCAACATGGTCAAAGACTTTAACGCCATGTATTCGGGTGGCGGCCCGCAGCAACAACAACAGCAGCCACAAAACCAACAAATGATGGACTTTGAACCCATGGCCGCCAATGAAGCGGGCTGGGGCAATTCGAGTCTATTTTAAAAGGGGGACATGCGTCCCCAAGGCACGTCTCGCCAAGGCACGTCTCGTGCCGAGCCGTTGTGTGCCGAGCCGTTGTGCCCTTGACCCCCCCCGTAAACCCTCCTTTTTCTTCCTTGGACCACACTTGGACCATTGGACCCCCCTTGAACGAACCCCCTTTTAAGAAATATGCATACAATTGTATTCATTTTTCAATATTTTTCATAATAGTTTCAAGCAATACAATGAATTCAACAGCATTTTGATCCGATGTCATCCCCAAAATGCATACGTTTGAAAAAAAATTGATTTGAACCATTCCCATGAGAATAAAGTGCATCGCTTCCGTTCAAATATGGCAACACACAGCATTGATATTCCAGGTCTTTTGAGAAATTCTCTCAGCGTAGGTGTGAGCATTCCAGATGCTCTTTCAGAATTAATTGACAATTCCTTGTCGGCTGGGTCCACTGAGGTTCGTTTGAATTTAACCAAGGAAGGTGTGCTCATCGCATCAGACAATGGCCACGGCATGGACCAAGACAAGCTTGAGCAATCCTGTTGCTTGCACAGCAGAACAACTTCAAGCAGCAAGCATCACGGTCGATATGGATTTGGCAGCAAACAAGCAGACATCATACTTACAAATTTGGAAGGGCCTGTAACAAAGTTCTCTTCTGTGGACGGAAATGGGATTTCACAAATAACGGTGAATTACCCCAAAATTTTACACACCGGAGTCTATTACCCTCAAGGTGGTGGAATTCAGCGTGATTCTCAGCACATATGGGAACAAAATGCAATCAAGCCTCATGGCAGTGGAACAATCTCTTGCATTACTCTTTCCCCTGCCATACAATGCGCATTGAGTGAACTGATCATGAATCGAACAGTTTCGGGACTTCGGTTCAAGTTTGCAACCACATACCGCGAAGCACTGACCCAAGGTGTCAAAATTTGCATTCAAATTGGAGACATTCAATATCAACTTCATCCCATTGACCGGCTGTGTTCTTCGTTGCGTGATGCATCCGTTCATTTCAAACACGAGACGCATGCGATTGTTATTTTGCAAAATGCAGGAGAAACCGTTGCACATGTCATTTCAGAGGATGGGAGTCGCAGACAGTTTGACCAAATCAAAAAAACTTGGATGCACGTGGATGCCGTTTCCGCTGATTCGAATGAAATTGGTCGTGTTGAATATGAATTGGCTTATTCACCCGATTGGAACCAGGTGCAAAAGATTGAGTTGGAACAAAATGACATCACACCTCTCAACAAAGGACAAACCGGCGTGGGCGCACAAAGGTTGAAAACGAATGGAAAAGAGCTTGTGCGCAATGGGAAGATAATAAAACACATTGAAACCAAATACAAAAATGTGCAAAATGCAGTGAAGGAGATTTACCATGAAACGCGAGAACGCATGACATTTGATGCAACCGAACAAATGGATGAAGTGTTCAATGTGCAAGTGAACAAATCGCACGTGAATGAAGATTTGATTCATCCCAATGTGTGGAAAACATTTGAACGCATCAGACAAACATTTGTCAGTGAATGCCACAAAATATTTGAACAACTGTCCGCGTCAGTTGCGTCAACGTCAGTGTCTCCTTCCGTTTCAGTGTCGCCGTCTCTGTCTCTTTCAGTCAGTGTCGAACGACGATTGTCCCATGCAAAATCTGCCTCGACCTCGACTTCCAAAGCCAAATCAAATTCAAAACCCGAATCCAGACTCCCATCACCACCGCAGTCCGATTCAGAAAGTGGTTCAGACAATGAAGGCGGAGCTGCTGGTGGCGGAGCTGCTGGTGGCGGAGCTGCTGGTGGCGGAGCTGCTGCCCAAGCTGCAATGGAAGAGGCAATGGAAGAGGGAGGAGTTGTATTAGACGTGGACGTGGCAATGTTTGTCCCAGATTTAGAGTCCGAAGTTGTTTCATCCAAACGTCAAGGTGTTCGTCGCAGGACAGGAGAAAACATTCTTGCAGAATGGAAGAGGTCTGGACAATACATGGCAACATTTGACGAAACACTTGACAAAATGCACATTGAATTCTCCGGCAAAATTGCGGCAGACACACTCAAACGCTATTTGAAATGCATTCCATTGGAGAAAAAATACGAGTTGCTCCTTGAGCTCATTCGCGAAAAATACCCACTACCCGAAGACCGCATGAAAGGCATTGAATTGTTGCGCATATATCGTGATGCATTCGGCGCCGATGCGCTTGTCGACTTGTAAATCATGCAACATGCAAAAATCACTCAAACCAAAAACAAAAAAATATATAATACAAACCCAAAATTATAAATATATGTGCTTCATTTACTAATACTTTTTTTTGGATATTACGAATAAACCCACATAAAGATTCAACATCATTGATTAATCACATAAGACACACATACGCCACATACACATGACAATCAAGACGAAACGAAACACAGTGTGCAATGCTGCAACCAAAAAACCCGAGACAAATGACAGCGAGGAAGAAGAGGAGGAGACCAAGATTGTGAGAGAAAACAATCACGTCTATTTTTATTCGGATGTATCTCGGGAGTCCATATTTCAATTGAACACCCTGTTGAGAGAGGCCGCGAAGTTTGTGCACACGATGTCGTTTGAGTTGAACGTGCCCAACATTCCAATTTATCTGCACATTAATTCGTATGGCGGGTCGCTTTATGACGCATATGCTGCAGTGGACACCATAAAGAATCTGCGCGTTCCGATTCATTCCATCATTGAGGGTTGCGCGGCGTCGGCAGGAACCATCATCAGCGTGGTTTGCAACAAGCGATTCATTGGCGCGAATGCCTACATGCTCATTCATCAGCTGAACAGTCGAATGTGGGGCAAAATGAGCGAACTGGAAGATGAATACAATCATCTGACCGAAATGATGGAACAAATCACGAAATTGTATGGCGACTGTGCAAAAATACCCAAAAAGAAATTGGTCAAATTGTTAAAGCATGACCTGTGGCTTAACCCGAAGACATGCATCAAATATGGGTTGGTCGATGCGGTGTATGATGCATCCACGCTGGGAATGGGGTAATTTTTTTTAATTCATTTCATGCCTTCACGTGAAACCAGTGAGAGAAAAAGTGCATGACCGTCAACGAGACCACGAAGATTAATGCGAACTGCACGGGGGCTTTCAAAAGGTTTTTGTGATACCCCGATATGCCGTGCGTTTCTTCTAAATACACGTCAAAATGACTCAACCCCAAAAACACAATGGTGATAATGATGGCGGTCGTCAGCGACTTGAACAACAGGTGGTTCATTTTGGTTCGATTTAATTTTGTTGTATTTGGTTGTTGTATTTGTTTATTATATTATGCTGCCATTTTTTTATGGCCGCATAGTGTTGCGCATTTTTCATCATCAACTTGTAGCTCCACATTGCTCCCATCACATGCAACGCCGCAATCATCGCGCACACGACACCCCCCGCCGCACGCAATTCTTCGCGAATTTGATACACGAATATCGTCATTTTGAAGATGCGATGATACGTGTACCACAACAATTGAATGAATTCGGAAACCTGAATCCATGATTTGCGATGAGGCCATTCTTTTTGCACGTGATACGATACATACAGCATGATGTTGGACGATTCCAAAATGGAATAGCCCTTCAATATGGAGTCCGCATGAATGGGTTCAATGAATGTCAAATTCAACAAGTAGATGGCAATTGTGTGATGCAGAATGTATGACGCATTGCGTCGGATGGAGTCGTGCGTCATCGTCAGCATGTAAATGATGTCATACGAATAAAACCCGATGCTGATGTGTGTTGCGTGCTCCACTTCGTAGGTTTGGGTGTAATGCAGTAGGAATATCAACGTGTGCAGCAAATGATTTATGTTTTTACTGACCGGTGCCGATTTATATTTCGACATTTCTGTCATTGACATGTGCCACGCGGCCATGATTGGAATGAGGTGCGTCGGGCGCAGCATTTGACAACGGGATGGAACTTTCGGGATGGAACCTTTTCATATTTCAAACGCCTATTATTTATATCATTTAGTTATATCATTTGGGCTGCACAACAATTATTTATAATAATTATTTATAACAATTATTTATTTAAAACACACATGTATCCTGTGATTGTGTGCATAGCAAAAAAAGAACACGATTATATCGAAGAGTTTGTGAAATATCATTTAGCGCTGGGATTCAAATGCATATATTTGTATGACAATGAAGACACGCCGACGTATAAAAAATTGCTTGACAAATACAGTGATAATGTAAAGGTCATGCATTTGCCATTCAATAATTATGACAAAGGGGTTCAATACATGGCATTGGATGATTTTATAAAAAACTATTTATCAACAACTCAAATAACTCACGTGGCACACATAGACATTGATGAATTCATTGTTTTGAAAAAACACAAAAACATATGCAATTTTATTGGTGAATACATAGTAGGAGATTGTCAAGGCATAGGCATGAACTGGAGATTTTTCGGTTCATCCGGAAAAACGGAAAAAACAAATGAACCGAATACGATTCGGTTTACAATGTGCGGAAACGAAGGAAACAGCCACATAAAAACGCTCTTCAAAAAAGACAATTTTTTGAAATTTAATGAATGTCATAGTGTTAAATTTTCAAGTGGACACACGAAATCAACAAACAATGCCATCATAACTGGTGCACATAATGATAATATTGATTTTAGCGTCATCCAGTTGAATCATTATAAATGCAAAACATTGCCTGAATTCAGATACATACGAACAAGGCAAAGGGCAGATCTCATGGTACAAATAAATGAAAATGTGGATGAAAATTTTAAAATGTATGACATCAATGAGATTGAAGATTTGCATGCACGCGATTTTTATGCAAACATCGACGGTGCAAGCTTCATGTGATTTTTGTCATTGCACTCCAGATTGACGCGAATAATAATCCTTGTACAACATTGAGGCCCCCAGGCTCACTAGCGTGTGAAGCAAGCAGTGGCAAACTGCCGCACTTTTAACATATTTTTTTTTATACAAATGAAAACTTGCAAAATACAAACCACTGCCCGTCAAAAATGGCAATGTGGTTAAAAGCTGGTTGGTTGTGTTCAACGACAAATAAATGTGATATGCAATGGAAGATTTGGCAACAACTGCGTCCATTGTTCTTCTGCGAGAGCTCATGAGTGGAAATCTCCAATAATTTAAAGAAGTCGCGTACAACGCCACCCCCATCAGCGCGCATGAAGTCATTCCACAAGAGAACCCAACGTATATGTGGGTTGGATGAAGAAACAATGCAGTGTAAAAAATGCATTGATATATGCCGGACGGATAAGCAAGTTCCAAGTTGTGCGGGTTCATTTCCATTAAAATATTAAAATTCCAATGTCTTTATGTTTGTTGCGTGTTATTTGTGCAAATCATGCAACATTTTTATAATATCTATCTATAAACTATGTGGCAACTTCTATACTCCAATCAATGATCATAAAGCACGAAAAGAAGGGCGGCATTGACGTCTACTACGTCAAGAAAAATATTACCGATGCCGGCATGGAGAAGCACAAGCATCAATTCGTGGTTCCGTCCCTCATCGACATCATCATCAATGACGACGCGGACGTTTACACCGACGACAACCGCCTCCTCATGAAGTTTAGGAAGGGCAAGCTGTCCAAGGAGAAAATCGACACGTTTTATGAAAACATGATTGACTTTGCGCGCACCACGTCCACGAATCGCCGGTTGACGTCCGGTCTTAAGACCAAATCGCGTTCAAAAAAGGCCAAGACCGAGAAGGACATCGCTGCAATGACCAACATTGTCGGCTACTTTGACTCGCTCGGCCCCAGCCAGAAGATGCTGCTGAAAAAGCACGGCGTAAAGTTGAACCCCGCCGTGCGCGAAACGCGCTTCAACATGCTTTATCCCGACAAATTTAAGAAGTTGATTCCTCTCATTCGAGAGATTGACAACTATTACGAGAAAATCGTGCCCGACCATTACAAGCGGCAGCACCGCAAGGCCAAGCAGACCTATTTTAAAATCGCCGACACCGCGTTCACCACCGTGACGACCAATGTGAATTACAAGACCACCATTCACACGGACCGCGGCGATGATGCGGAGGGCTTCGGCAACCTGGTGGTCATTGAGCACGGGAAATACACCGGCGGCGAGACGTGCTTTCCGCAGTATGGCGTCGGCGTCAATGTGCGCACCGGCGACGTGCTGTTCATGGACGTGCACGAGTGGCACGGGAATCTGCCCATCCGGCTGGAAAACAAGGACGCCGTGCGCCTGTCCATTGTGTGTTATTTGCGACACCGGCTGTGGGAGAAAACGCGCGGTAAAACCAAGAAGTTCATGAAAAAGCATGTGGCAACGTATCGCAGAGTGCACGACATGAGCGCCAATGCCAATAAACCCTCCTCGAATAAAGGCGGCAGCAAGGATAAGGGGGATGATAAATTTGATTTCATGGAGGTTCTAGTTGATCCGGATATGGCATATTAAAAGTATTTGAAAATATTGATTTGCATAGATGACACAAATCAATTTTGTTGGTCCAAATGTGATCCGATGTCACCCCGAAAATCCATACGATGGAAAAAAAATTGAAAGCTTTCCAAATCCTATTTTTGAGAGATAGTGCTTTCCCACGTCTATCACAAAACTCGTTTAAGAACAATGTCATCCGGTTCCGGTTCCTCCGCTTCCGCTTCATCCTCCGCTTCTCCTGCTCGTCCTAAGACCATCTGTCACCTTTGCGGTGGAAGATGGACTAGTGCTGGTGGAAACGACAAGGGCAACCGCTCTCGTCATGAATCCAGCAAGATGCACCAGAATGCTGTGGCTGCCGCTGTGGCTGCTGCCGCTGTTGTCGGTCCCGTCGTTCCTGTCGTCGTTCCTGTCGTCGTTCCTGTTGTTCCCGTCGAAGAAGTCCAAGTCCAAGAAGCCCATGTCATGGCGTTCCCGAACCAGATCACCGCCGCCAAGCAAATCATTGCCGAGTTCGACGACGAATACCGCTGGAATGTGCTCCTTGCATTCCCCCAATCAGGTAAGACCCAGACGTTCTTATACGTCGCATGCAACATGTTGTGCACTAACCCCAAGATCGACCGCGCGGTCATTGTTTGCGGAAACGCCGAACACGAGCTGTCCGAACAACTCCGCGCCTCCACGGCCGACTTCGTCCGCCTCTATGTGCAAACCGAACACGCAACCCTGTGCGCCGACGTGTCCGAATCAATCATCCGCAAGTTGGAGGCTCGCATTCAGGTGTGGTGCGGTGCCGACCTCAAGCACAACGCCGGCCAACCCACGATTGCCCGCAACACGCTCTTCATCTGGGAAGAGGCGCACTACGCTCAAGACAAGACGAACCGCCCCCACAAATTCTTCAAGAATCTCTGCATCACCGCTGATGGAGAGATTTCCAACTTGGAGGGCGATCGCAACAACTATGTCCTGACCGTGTCTGCCACTCCCTTCTCCGAGATCAGCAACATCTGGCACCACGGACAGAGGAAGCGCGTCGTGCGTCTTGAGCCCGCCGAAGGGTACAAGGGACCCCGGCACTTCTTGGAAGCCGGCGCCATTAGGCAGTTTGACCCCAGACTGTCGCCCGCCGAGGTGGTGGCTCAGGCCATCCGAGAATCCGATGCGGTTGCCAAGTACGCCATTGTGCGCGTGCGCGACTCCAAAGCAACCGACAACATGTCCGCCTGCATTCGCGCGGCAACCGAACACGGCTGGGCGCATCGCGTGTATGACTCCGAAACAAAGCATCACCAGCCCGGCAGCATGCAGTCCATGGATGAACTTGCCATTGCACCCCAGCAAAACACCGTCATCTTTATTCGCGGCATGTGCCGCATGGGCAAGCGCGTGCCCAAGGAGCACATCTCGTTCGTGATTGAGACCTCCAAGGATTCCAATACGGATGTGGTGCTGCAAGGGCTGATGGGCCGCATGTTCGGCTTCCACAACAACATGGGCATCAAGGTTTACATCAGCGGCAAAATTGAACTCGCCGAGATTGAAAACTACGTGCGCATGATGGAGAACCCATGCGACGTGCCGCTGCAGACCATGCCCCGCAATGGAAAGAATTTGGTTGCCGGGTCCGATGACCTCAATCCAGAGTGGTACAACAACGTTCCCATCATCGTCCGCAGAGCACAACACGTGGATGCCGAGGATGCGGATGAGGAAGACCCGAATGCCGAAGAGTATGCGAATGACCTGACCATTCGCGCAATTCAGGCTGCGTTTGAATCGGGAGCCATCGAGAATCACAACTGCGCCGAACAAACCGCCGAAATCCGCGAACAAGTCATGCGTCTTACTGCTGAACCACACCGCATGAATCCCAGGAATTTCGTGAAACCCGGCACTCGTAGCCTCTATCCAACCTACCAAGAGATGCCGGACAAGTTGCGCAACTCGATTGACCAACGCATGCCGTTCAGCACCGGAAGCAGCGGCGGTTGCGGGTTTGACTCCACCGAAGAAATGCAGGTCAACGTGTGGCAATGCAACACGAACCAGTTCAGCCAGACGCACGGGTTTCACCGCGGCGACTTGATTGTGCACACTCGCACCCGCGCACCCAATGCTCAGCAAGAGCTCCACGTGCGCATTCCTCGCACAAGCGGCTTGGAGACATTCAGCACGCAGCAAGAGGATGGCGCCATTGTGTTCGGCAACGGCGCATACAACATCCAACTGGCAGTTGAAACCTCGCACGACGCAGTGCTCATGCAGAAGAACTTGTGCGACCTCATTCGTGAATCGTGCATCGAAGACTCATTGCAACGCCCCAAGTGTGTCTCATCCAATCACGACGGAGTGTCGGAATGGAAGGGCATCATTGTGTCTGTGGAAATCCTGCGCGCTCTTGAACGCGGCGGGGCAATCTACGAACACGTCAAGCGCGAGCACAACACAACCCTCAAACTAACAAAAGCACTCGGACGCGAACTCAAGTCGCTGAAGAGCATGGGCAATGCACGCTTGATCAAAATTGAATGGGCTTAAATATTAACACTTGCACAAACCACTTGCACAAACCACTTGCACAAAACACAAAAAAAATAAAATTTTTTCTTATAATTTTTCTTACGAATATTACCTAAAAATTGAATCGGAATTGGTGCACATATACAAACAACATGCCACACACACACAAACACACACACACACACATAATTAAATTAAATGCAACCTTGCAGCTTAGAAGAAGCCGAAGCAAGTGCCACTGAGTGGCTGGGTCCTTCTCCCTCTTTGATGAGGACCTGGTTGGTGTCTGCAATAATGGACCGAGAACAGCACAGAGACATCGGCAAGGCGCTTGCCAATGTTGTAGAAGGGTATGTCAATGAGTGGCTGTCTCAAAAATCAGGGCGTCCGGTCAAGACAATCGTGGGCAAATCGTGGGACGGCATAACCGATGACGACAAACCCGCGGTTAGAAATCAAATCAAGTTTCGCATGGACATTTGGCATTTCGAGACAACCCGTCGCAACAGCAAGAAAAACGCGGAAACCAATTCAACCGGACATGTCGCGTATCGCAATGACGAGTTTGACATGGTTGCAATTTTCAAGCCAGGACCCGCATTTGGCATCACCGGTTCCACCATTCGATGCGTTCCCGTGTCTGCCTTGATAAACCCGGCAAAACCCGACCAGCTCATCTCAGGAATTCCAGCGGCGATAAGAAAAATGTATGACAATGAAGCAAAGACGCTCGAGGTTATTGCTGCGCTTTATCACACTGCTGCTCAAACACCTCTTTAGCTTCCGGATTTATATCAAACAACACGTAGTTCCTTTTCAAATTTTTGCACGCTCGACCAAGTGTTCCGGACCCGGCAAATGGGTCCAAACACGTGTCGCCCGCTTGACTGTACAGACGCAGAACCCGCTCAAGTAATTTAACGGGTTTTTGGGTTGCGTATTTCGTTTTTTCCCCGTTCTGAATGGACGAGATGTCGTCCCATGTGTCGCGAACCGGGATGCCCTCCATTTCCTCCATGAACCGCTTGATGCGAGGAATGCCTTTTTCATTGTATTCAAGCCGGTTGTCCTCGTGCAGTGCCTGCATCTTTTCTTTTGCCAAGTACCATTGCCGCGTGTTCCCGTTCCATTCATACGTCAAATTGGGGCGCGGATTGACTTCGGGCTGCGAATTGTGTGCGGCGGATGTGCTGTACAGTTTCTGGTGGACTGGGCACATCTTCAGCCCTTTTTTGTATTCTTCGGGGTACTCTTTGTACAACGGGAAGAACTTCGACTTTGAGCTCTTGCCATACACAATCAGCACGTCATGATTTCTGCCGAGTTGATACTTGTTTTTGGAGTTTCCTCCGCTGTGCCACACAATCTCGTTTTTGAAGTTGGACTCCCCGAACAGTCGGTCGCATATGACCCGGATGTGGTGCGAGATCCGGGGTTCGACGTGCACAATGATGTTTCCGTCCTTCTTCAACGCGCGACAACACTCTGCAAGCCTGTCCTGCATGAACTGATTGAAGTCCGCAAATTTGTCCTGGAAGTAGTAAAAGTCTCTGCCAGTGTTGAACGGCGGGTCGAGGTAAATCATGTCCATGCTTTCATCCGCGAGCCCTTTCAACAGTTCAAGGTTGTCGCCAACCTTAAACGTATTTTTTGCTGTTATTGGTGCTGTTGCGACTGTTTCTAATGCGACTGTTTCTGGTGCGACTGTTGTTGTTGTTGTTGCGACAACTGTTGGCGCTGTTGGATTGGGGCCAAGCATTTCTATCAGCTCCGTCTTGGACTTGCCGCGGGTGCCTTTCACGCCGCGCGCCTTGCACATTTCTCTCAGTTCTTGGACCGTTGACATCGATATTCACTGTGTTAATGCAATGACACAATACATGCATAAACCTCTAAATTTTTATATTCATAATCAATTTTTTCCAATATTAAAAAATTGACAATATTCATTGTTTTTCGTCATTGTTATAGGTCAGTTGGAGGCACCTTGACTCCTAAATACACGGAATTGGGCGCATTGATTGCATTGAACAATTCTCTCGTGTCGTGCGCTTGAATTGGCGGCGACCGGTTCTGTTGTGCAACCACCACATGTTCCGCATTGGCCTCCACAACAAGTGCCACATGCCCGTATTTGAGTTCATCGGTGGGCATGGGTTCCCAAAACAGCATGGTTCCGGGACGCAAATAGTGGAGAGCGGAATGTGTGTAGGGGTAAATGAATGTCTGCAAACGCACCGGATTGACTGCTGGATAATATGACACCGGCACCAACACTCGAATGCGGTAGAACATCTCGGTCGCATCCACCACCGACGGGAATGTTAGGCCATGTGTTTGCATGAAGTAGCGACGCACGAACTCGATGCATTCAAATGGAATGCCGGCATTCGTTTTATATGTTTGATTGTCGTTTGACCTCACATGCACGATCACTTGAGATGTCATACAACACAACAAGACAACTCGTAAGCAAATTATATATAAGACAATATAATTTATCACGGTGATTGGATTGAATCACTTGAAGCAGCACCACTTTTTGCCAACAAGCAACGGAAGCACGGTCAGTTTCACCAATTTGAAGCTGCCGTCCAGCATGACGAGTGCCGCGTCTTCTTCCGCGCCATCCAGTGTCAGAATCAGTATGCATTTGAGCACAAAGTGCAAAAACGTGATGACGGTGTTGCTGTTCAGCGCCACTGCCGCGCCCGCTGCTGCGTTCTCGGAAAACAGCGTGATGCAGTCGTGGATGAGCGTCAAAAAGTGAGGCGCGTCGTTCATGTCGATTTTTCCGTCGGCCATGATGTTGGCAAATGCGGTTTGCATGACGGTTCCAATGGTGCGCCGGCTGCTGTCCTGGCATGCATACGCATTCAACTGCCTTAATTCAGTTGGCGTCAGTTTGGTCTGCAACTCATCGTGCGCTTTCTTGATTTCCGCGGTCATTAATGACGGATTGTCCAAAATGCACTGCAACTTGGTGCGCATGGCGGGCACATTCAGGATCATGCCAAGCACCACATCCTGCACCATTCCCACCAACGGGCTGGCTTCTGACATCGCTGCCGCAGGCGTTGGTGCACGAGGCGTTGGTGCACGCGGCGTTGGTGCACGCGGAGGGGTGGTTTGAGGTGCCGGCACAGGGTCCGGCTGAGGCGCAGGCACAGGCGCAGGCACATCGGTCGATTCGTGTTGGGATTGCGGAATTCCTAAAACCGCAGTTGCCTTCATTGCAGTTTTGTTGTGTCGAATCATTATGCCTCCGCTTGGGCTGATCACGCGTTCGCCCGGAATTGGCACAAAATGTTGCATCTGTTGCAGCTGTTGTTGTTGCTGCAGATTCTGCTGTTGTTGCTGCAGCTGTTGGATTTGTTGCAACTGTTGGGGGTCCATGGTATAGTAGTAATTTAAATAATAAAGATATTATATTATTTTTAACTATTAATTATAAAAGAATAATAAACACTTCCCTTATAACACATTCATTGACAATATAACATGGCAAACATCCCTGGAAAGTATCGCAAAAACGTGCCGTTTGACGAGCGCAAATTGAAGGCTGCTGTCATTTTGAAACAACACCCCGACCGCATTCCCGTCGTTGTGGAGTGCAGCGACAAACTGCATGCAGTGCATCCCTTGAAGAAAAACAAGTTCATTGTTCCGCACGAGTTGACGCTTGCGCAGTTCATTTTCGTCATTCGCAAACACATGAAGTTGGACCCAGCCCACGCCATTTTTGTTTTCATAAACAACAAGCTGCACCCAACCACATCAATCATGGGCGAATTGTATCCACACAACAAGGACGAAGACGGGTTCATGTATTTGGACGTGTTTCATGAATCCACCTTTGGACAAGCTGGGGATGAGAATTGATGTTGCGAATGCATTTAAAGAGATGCCGTGATTTGTTGTCATCTACACGCAACGCAACCCGAGTCAACACACAACACAATGGCCTCATCGTTTTATCCCAGCTCCATGAGCGATTCTCGTCTTTCCATTTATGATTTAGACTACAACGTTTTGGATGGCATTGAGGCCGTCAATAAAACCACAAAACAACGCGAGGTGTGCATGTGGACGTACTTGCGCGACAATCCGCCGTCCGAATCAACTGGCTACATGTTTTCCAACAATCCCGTGTTCGGTGCCATAATGAACAACATGCAGGTCGGGCATTCGGGATCATCATATGCCTGGACCATGCGCAACTTGCAGCACATCGCGTCCAATGGCATGGATGCATACATTGCCGCCTGTTCACCCAAATTCAAACCCGCTTCCAGACCCGCTACTGCAACCACTACTGAAGATGTTTGAGTTCTGGTTTGTGTGAATATATTTTGGCCATCCAGTATTTTAGAGTAAGCTTGTCGTAATTGAATACTTTGTTCTTGAATTCATTTACGGTTTTTATCAGCAGTGCTTCCGAGACGTCCGACCACTTGTCCACCATCAACACCGGCAAATCGTCGTATATTCTCTCAAATGGCAGGTTGAATCGTCTAACAATTGGAATGCAACCGAGAATCAACGCCTCCCATGTTCGATGACAATCGTATCCGCCCCCGGCGGGGGATAAAACAAACGAAAAATATGTTTGGTTGTGCCACGTGCCGTGTCGATGCACCATTTTGGGTTCATAATACACCAACTCTTTGGGGACGTTATTGAAACATTCGTATCTATCACTGGTGTAATACTTGCCATCCATACCGAAATGAAAATTCCCATAACACTTCATGTATCGCATGTGAAATGGTCGTTTGTTGCTCCGGATTTGATTCAGCATGCGTTCCTGCGCCAGGCAAGGCATCCCTTGCGAGAACGTGTGGTAGTCAAGCCCGATCGGAATGGGCGACACCTTCGGATGTTCCAGCGTGCAGTTTTGCGTGAACCAATGCACGCAATTGTCGCTGTTCAAAAATGCAAGAATGGCGTCCTTGTTTATTTCATCCCCCTTTCCCACCGGCTTCTCGAAAATGGGGCTGTCAAAGTCGCTGTCATTCGACACGATGATGACCTTCTTGTCTATTTTTTTCGCGTGCGTTGTCATGAATATGGAAATTGAAAGCCAGGAACAGATGTGCAGCACGTCGTAGTCTTTCAAATTGGTCAAAATGTCGGGGTCGATGTGCCGGGAAGACGATTGCGGGTGGCGGTTCCTCCGTTCGCAACATTTCAATATGCCTCTCGAACTAACCCAAGTGCAATTCCGTTCATCCATGGTTCGGTGCGCGTATGCACTTCCCAATGGATTGTTTTTATATGTCTATGCATTTCAAATGTTAATTCGCATTTTTCACCGGATGTCATTTCGAAATGATATATAAAATGAAAAAATTGAAAGCTTTTGATTTTTCATCTGCCATGAGTAGGTTTCTGTTTCCTGGAATATCAAGTATGATTGCTGCGACGACGACAACGACGACAACGACGACGACACCCCCAACGACAATGATTCACAAGGGTTTCAAATTCGGCTTCAACAACCCTGCTGAAAAGGCACGACACATGAAGACAATTGACGATTATGCGAACGAGCAGCAATCAAATCCAATGGATGTTGATGCCGCGCGAGTTGCGCTTGCATGCATGACGGCATGCAGACTGCTGCGACCAATGTCTACAGACCAAGTGTACTTTTTGAACAGAATCACGCTTGGATTGACGGTTGGCTCCATCGTTCCAGCGCTGGCACCCAATCGCATTGAAGCAAGGCATTTTTCGAAGAGCAGCCGGGTCCGAAACCTCGTGCACGGCGGCATGTTGGGTGTATTGGCCGTGCGATTGCTGAACGACTACTCAAACCAGGTTGAAAGACGCTCACGCACGTGGAATTCGTGGCACATCATTCGGCGCGTCAATAGTCAAGCTGGATGCGAACACGTCAAATGGTCCATCCCTGAGTTTCAATGCAGATACAACATCGGCATCATCCATTACAAGCGCACAAAAAGCGGTTTTGAAGCCATGTCGGTGGATGACACAATTGCGGAGCTCAATACAATGAACACCGCTGAAAACCGGCAAAAATTCATTGACGATTGCAACGCTCTTGCGAATCACGCGAATCACTCCCGCGTCAAGTGTGCCTCAGTTGTCCATGAAGACGAGTTCACAAAGTGCGAGCGTCAATTCCCCTTGGCAAATGAGTGGATCATGAAATACATCAGCGCATTCACCAAAGTGTGTTCGCACAAAATGAGTGCCGTCAACGACAGTTCATTGAGTTTGATTGACCGTGCCAAGAATGTGGTTGACCTGTTCCGTTTCATGTCCACACACGTTGACTGGATTATGATGGATTGCAGCCTGCGATTCGTTTGCAAATTGAATACTCTTTGGCCGAAATATCTCGATCGACTTGTTTACATGAGCCAAGAAGGCATTGAACACTCGGCATGCATGTTGTTCCGATACTTTCCAGAAATGATGACACCCGAACTGCATGTTCTTGTCAAGCCAAGTGAACGGGTGTATCGCATGCCTGCAATGCAGATTGCAGATGATGATGCACTATTTGGCCCATTGAAACTCGCTTGCCAAGGCTTGTTGCCAGACGCCATTGTCCCAAATCCGGTCAGACGCGTATACTACACCAGCGACGATGACTCTGACCGCGACTACGAAGACGAAGACGAAGACGACAGCGACTACAGCGACTACAGCGACTACAGCGACGATGATGGCGACATTTGAAACAATGACAGCACTATTCATCAAAAAAATCACAAAAATCACATAAAAACAAATACAAGACGCACCGCCACTAACCCAATGCACCAAAACCAAAAAAAAAATATTTTTTTTAGGTAAAACAACATAAATGATGCATGCTGATACATGTTAATAATCAAATTTCTCTCGTTTCCCATGTCTAGATTTGATGAAAAGGATGCAACTGTTCCCGACTGTCAGGATTGGACTCCCGTGGTGTTGAAGAAGCGCGTTGAAAAACCAGCTGCACCGTCTGCATCAACATCAACGTCTTCACTTGCAAATGTGGGCGTGTACAAGGCAGCATCCGATGATGATGCCAAAAAGACAAAATATGTCAGCAAGGCAACATCCGATGCAATTAAGACGGCTCGGTGTGAAAAGAAGCTGACCCAAAAAGAACTGGCACAAAAATGCAACATGGATGCTTCAATCATAAATGAAATAGAACGCGGGGTTAGTGTCTACAACGCTGCACACATCAACAAAATACAATCGGTGCTGGGTGTCAAAATCCCGAGATGATTCAAAATAAAATATTGATATGTGTATATAACTCCAAAATCATACATTTGCAATGTCGGATTTTACCAAAATTGTGGGCGTATTGAATGGGTTATTGCACGCATATAAAATAGATCAAACACTTTATAACCAGGCAGTAGGTGCGGCACGTGATATCCAACATGCATGGGATCAGAAATATCCCCCTGGGTTTGATGAATTCTTTGGCGAAGAAACAGTAGAAACAATGCATGAAAAAATAAGAGAATTGCAACAAAAGCTGCATCCAATGGAGAAAGATGCGTCGCATGCAGCTATCATGCACAGAATTAATGAGCTATTTCCACATGCAAATGCTCTACAAACAGTAGCATCAATGTGTAGACATTATGGACACTTAAGAATGCAAACCGAAATAAAGCGACAACAACAAAAACAAATATCAGGATTGCAAATTTTATGTCCAACAAGTCAAGAAATGGAGGACCGTTTGAGGGATAAAGAAGACCGTAAGGGATCGCTTGATTTTAGTAATCTTGGTGATGAAGAGATGTGCATTACAGAATGCAACCATCCTTTTGGAACAGATTACATGATAGATTGGTGTGCATCATGTGTAGATCGAAAACTCAAATGCACTTGCCCAGGGTGTAGAGAACCCATAGATAAAGTGTATTCTCTATCCGCATGTCCAGCAAATGCTGCTGCTACTGCTGCTGCTGCTGTTGCGACTGATCAACAAATGCATTCAAATGCGGTTCTATTTGATATGATGTTTTTGCGCGCATACGTGCTGGCACTTGAAGGCATGATGGTTACTGGCAAATATGGCGGTTCCCGAAAAACGACTAAGCGCAACAAGAAACACAAAAAGCACAAGGTCAGGAAGGCAAGGAAATCTAGGAAGTCGAGGAAATCGTGTAGGAAACATTGATCACCACAGATACTTCCAGCTAAAGTAGCCGCTGCTGAATTTGCGTTTGTTCTCTCCATGATGCCGGGTGCGATAATTGCGACGGCGTTTCGGGTCACCGTGGTTCACACGAGTGTAAAGCCCTTTGCCCGTGGAGTCTTTAAACTGTTCGTATCCCACCGCGCCAAACGGCACGCGACGTTCTTTGCGCGTCTTCTTATTACGCAGAATTGCGTCATACTTCTTTCCGCTGACTTTAGAGCGTTCGAAGCCGACGAGCTTGTAGTTGGCGGGGTCTTCAATGATCATTTGTGTCCAAATCGTGTTATATTTGATACATTAACATGATTTTATTTTTTTAGCATTTGATTTGCGCAAGTTGCTTGTTAGGACACAACATTGCCGTTGCTTTGTGATTTCTGACATGCTGTCTCTGCACCATCAATGGGATTGCAGGTCATGTAATCCGGCGGCAACAGACCCTGGGCCTGCGCTTGCTGCCACGTCACGGCATTCCGATCACACCCGTTTGCGGTCAACATCATGGGATAGTGCTGCATGCACGCCGGCGTCGGCAACCGATTCAAACGAGCCACGCCACCTGCTGTAATGTAAGCGCCTTGCGACTGCACCTTGGTGGTGTTCAGCCACTTGGCATACGGGTAATACAGAAGCATCTTCTTGCCGCCAATCCAATACACGCATTTGTTTTTGCACTGCCAAACATTGTCCGGATCATCATTCGCCGCCTTCTCGAAATTGCACGCGCCGGCTGCCCACGTCTTGGCCCCCGTTAGTTGTCCTTGTGTTTTGGTGATGCGATATGAGTTGTCATCATCTTTGACCCAGTAATTGGGGTACTGGCTCTTGGTCCATTTGTATTTCTGATCAAGCAGCCCTGCCGTGTTGAGAGACGAATGCTTAATGATGGAATCATCATTCGTGCAGCAGTCGCCAGAGTTGCAGGGTACGTTGTAATACTCCCCGTCAAAGCCGCCGTGGCCCATGGGCTGCGTGCCTCGAAACGGCGTGCGCGTGACGTTGGACACCATTCTAAACTGACCCACTGCGCCGATGTTTCGATATCCGCCGTTGAGAGAGAACCCCTTGGCGCCGATACCAGACACCGGATCCAGGCGAGGGTTGCCTCCTCGTTTGGTTTTGATTTTCAGTGTTGCGATGGACATGACGAATTTATATATACATTTATATTTTAATATAATTTGATTCTTCAAATCCAATCATATGATTAACTCTATCACACGCACACACACACACACACACACACATTGTGCAATCAAACCTTTTTCCATGCGCATATGCCCGACACCTTTTGCACGGACGTGTATTTGGCGCCGTCATTGCCGGTCATGGTCTTGCCGCAACATTTGTTCGCGGGGTACGGCGGACTCGGGCGTGAGAGATACTTCTTGGTGGTCTCCATGACACATTTGGACCCCTTAATCCTCTTATGAACCCTGTTCCAGTATTGGCGCATCCTTGTGTATGTTTTTTTTTCAGTGGTTGCACTGTGTCGGTGTCGTTTTCTTGTTGCCATTCTGATATCGATTATACAAATGTGTTATATTTTATTTCATTGCATTGCATTCCATATAAACATGTGCATGCGCACGTGCACACTGACTTTTTGCATTTTTGCACCGGTTGAAAATGTCCACTGCATTTATGGTCTCATACTCATGTGTCCGAAAAAGTTCCGCAATTTACCTAGTGCCGCGCGTTTTTTCCCAAAAGGGTAACGGGTTATCCATTTTTGGACATACTTTCTTGTCCATTTTCTCAGAAATTTTTTGACTCTTGTGCAAATGAAAATAAAAAATAACAAAATTTAATAAGAGATTTATGATGAAAAAATGAGAGCATAATGGTCTCATGTTTTTATGCGATGAAAAATGTCATTTTTGGTTCCGAAAAAAAACTTAAAAAAAGGCACCAACTGGTGCATTCTCTTGTTGAATGTTATTAATAACAATGATAACAGAATGATAATATTTGCCAAATTTCAACAAGAGATTTTTGCAACTGGTAGGCGTCTCATGATAAATGGTGCCAACTTTTCGCGTGTGCAAAAGTGCATTCTCTAGATGATACCAAAATGATAACAAAATGATAATATTTGCCAAATTTGGCAAGGAGATTTTTTTCATTTTTTTGAGAGCATATTACGTGTCATACATTTATGCATGCGAGCATGTCATGAAAATGCACATAATGTTGCATCCCCCTGAAACAGCAAAACATTTAAGTTGAAAACAAGAATGTCCAAAAAAGGGACATCCGCATGAATGTTTTCGCGTTTTTGGGCCATTTTTGGCCAAAATCGTCGATTGCATCCCCCCAAAACGGCAAAACCTTTTTTCGGAAAGTAAGAAAGCGTGTTTTTGGGACATGCGATGCCCCGAAATAATAATGTTGCATCCCCCCAAAAGGGCAAACCATTTAAGTTGAAAACAAGGATGCGCGATTTTGGGACATAGATCGCTCCGTTGCATCCCCCCAAAACAGCAAAACATTTAAGTTGAAAACAAGGATGCGCGATTTTGGGACATAGATCGCTCCGTTGCATCCCCCAAAAAGGGCAAACCATTTAAGTTGAAAACAAGGATGCGCGATTTTGGGACATGCCTCCGCCCCCATTGTCGCCGGTTGCACCCCCTGAAAACACGAAAAGCTTTTTTCCGAAAACAAGAATGCCCGAAAAAGGGACAATCGCCATTGCCAAAATGTCAATAACATTTGTCAAATATTGTTAAGTTTATAAAAATAAATTTAAATATATTGTAATTGTAGATCATATTAGTGCATCAAGGCGGGCATTGAGCATGGAATTCAAATGTTCGGTGTGCCACGTGGCTTGTGCACACGCAAGTGAATACAACAGACATCTTAATACGGCAAAACACAAACAACGTGCAAATGCATTCGCCAATGGATTTTCATTTGAAAATGTACATGGGTGTGACATCTGTGGTAAAACATACAAGTTCAGTTCGGGGCTGAGCATTCACAAAAAAACGCATGAAGGGCAGTCGCAGGTGCAACACACTCAAACGACAATCATATCTTCAAATGACAAGCATTTTTCGGATTTGATTGGCGTTGTGAAGGATTTGATGGAGCATAATAAAGAGGTGGTCTCTCAAAACAAGGACATGATCAGTCAGAACAAGATCCTGGTGGACGCGATACAGGCAAAGATGGCGAATGACAGTACGCTGGCACTCACTTTGGCAAATTCCGGTTGCGGAATTGGAAATCGGATAACCAACAACAACATAACGAACAACACGCAGTTCAATTTGAACGTGTTTTTGAACGAGGACTGCAAGGACGCCATCAATCTGAGCGATTTCGTCAAAACACTCAAAATCACGCTGCAGGATTTGGAATTCACCAAGACCAACGGAATCGTGGAAGGCGTGAGTTCCATCATTGTTAATAATTTGAAGGGCATGGACGTGCACAAGCGTCCCATTCATTGCACGGACCTGAAACGCGAGACCATGTACGTGAAGAACGACGAATGGATTAAGGATGACATGCACGAACACATCAACAAGTTCATTTACCTGACGTCGTGCTATCAGACGCGCGTGATCCAAGATTGGATGGACGCGCACCCGGGGTGGGAAACCAAAGAACGCATGCACACCGAATACCATAACATTTGCAAAGAGCTGTACAAAAAGATCGAACACGATGAGCGCGCGAACAAGAAGATCATCAAAGCATTTCTCAAAGAGGTGCATTTGTCCAAACCTGCAACCAGTGGATGCCCATCATCATCATCGTCCTCCGAATTGGTCTAACTGCCCAATGCCCAAATTAAATACATTGCAGTAAAATATTAAAAACGTCGCGTTATTGCAATAACAACGCAACGCAACGCAACACACTTGGTGCTTGATTCAATGGTTGATTCCGGAACCCGCATATTTGACAAGTATGTCCTACGCGAGTGCATTGGGTCCGGTGCATTCGGGGAAGTGTGGAACGCGGACAGCGTGAGCACGGGCGAACCGGTGGCCGTCAAGATGGAGCGCATACAGGGCAATCCCGCGCCCACTCTGCAATACGAGTCCCGAGTTCTGCAGCTATTACAGGGGGTTCCCGGCATCCCGAGGCTGCGTTATTTTGGTCGCAAAGACGACATGAACCGCATATTCATGGTCTCCGAAATGCTCGGCCCTTCCTTGGAAACCCTGGCAAATTCGCACAGGTTTGACATGAGTTTGTACATTGTGAAACATCCACCACCCAATCATGCGGAGTTCATTTCGGCGATTGGACGGCAGATGCTGCAGCGTTTGCGGTCGGTGCACGCGCGCGGCATGCTGCATCGAGACGTGAAACCGGACAATTTCCTGTTTGCGCGCACGCCCGTGCTTGATATGTCCAAACGGGCAACAATGCACGCAACTCAATCGTCGACGCCGATGCTGTATCTGATTGATTTTGGAATGGCCAAACGCATGAAACAACCAAATGTTCCGGAACACGGTAAGGCGTCGGGTTCCTTGATTGGGAGCGCGAGGTATGCCAGCGCGGCTGCTCACGTGGGGGCGCCCTTGGGTCGCAAGGATGATTTGATTTCCATGATGTATTCGCTCATTTATTTGGCGAATGGGGGTGCACTGCCGTGGATGGGATACACCGATGATGAAATTTGCTACATAAAAAATGACATGACTCCGACCGAATTATGCAGTGAGTTGGCTGAGTGGCACGCAGATAGATGGGCTCACATTTTGGAGCTGCTGTATGCCATGAATGCAAATGCCGAACCAAATTACAATGATATCGAACAGCATCTGTAGGGAGAAGGATGGATTCAAAAAAAGAGACAATGAATATGTAATAAAGATTTTGTTGCTTTATTATATATTATCTCTCCGTTTGTCTGTCTGCCATCATGTCAAAGAAACAACATGACGATTTGAAACTGCTTGCCGCGCATGCTCTGTTCGGCATCAACACCATAAACGATGTGGGGTTGAACGATTCCGCTCAGCGGCAGCTTGCATCCAAGTTGTTGTTTGGCGTGTTTGTAACCCTGTTCCGCAACGAAAATGTGGTTGCGATGCCTCATGACAAATTGGATGTCGATGAACGGCAAATCCATGGCTGCATGGGGCACTGGAATCCCAAGTATCAATCCATGCCTGCCTCGGAACTCATTGCAAAAATGCAACAATTGGTGCAAGACGTGCGCACAAAAGACGAACGGCGTCTGCAGTTTTCAACCGACGTGGATGAGGACGCGTCTGCCGTCATTGAAATCAACTTCATGAAGTTGCCGCTGCGTGAACTTGACGACGGTGCGCCAATCACGAAGACGCGATTCAGCAACAAAACCCAAGGCGTGCTGGTGGATACGGGCAGCGGAAAGCGCGCGACATACTTGCCGGGCGTGTATCCCGATGCGAGTTGGGCCTACATTGCCCAAAGCCTGCGCCATAAAGCGGGAATCGGGGCTTCCACGGCGGCCCGGTTCTACGCGTATGACACCATGAAGGTGGAGTTCCAAGTGTATGACGTGCTGTTTTCGGCCTTTTCCATGTCATACATGCAGTCCGATGTCGCATTCTTTTACTTGAAACACTACGCCAATTTTGTGCCGTATGAATACAACTCGTCGACTCGTGCGGTCAAAGTTAGTGAAACGGAAGCCGTGCGCAATGTGGCGTGCATTGGCGACGTCATCCTCTTTGCGCGGGATTACAAGGCCGCGTTTGAAAACAAGCCCATCCTCGTCAATTTGGAGCACTATTACCAGAAATGGTTGAAGAACAAGGTGGATTATCGGCAGGCCTCCATTTTCTTGGTGCGCGCTTACAATCGTTGGGGCGTGCATCAGTCCCGCGTCCAGTCGATGATCGCGCAGCTTTACAGGGAATTGGACGGCGGTGCGCTGGAGCCGCGGTTTGAACTGGGCGAAGCGGTGTCCGTTCTAGCTCAGACGTCGGTGCCTCGGGTGAAATCGTTGCAACGTGCCATCATATTGATGAAAGAACGGGCGGAGGCAATGCTGCGAGCGACCACCACGCCGCTGGACAACGTGTTTGAGCTGAACTGGCAGAGTCAAAGCGTGCATCAGATGATGAAATTGGAGTCGTCATTGTCGAATCGAAAATCTCGAACCTCGGAATTGAACGCATATGTGGAACACGCGCTGTTGTTGTTTCGCGCGTTTGTGAAAACGGCGCAGCGAACCATCCTGCGGCTGGAATCACTGGAGACGAATTATTTGGCGGTCATTTATGAATGCCTGTCAAACCTGGACGGGATCATTGTTCTCTTGGAACGCAAACAGTCGGACATCTATTACCAGCCCGCGATTATCATGGCGCACAACGAAATTAGGAACCAGCGAATGCGGTATTTTGCGGCGTTGGCCGAGACACGAAGGGGGGAATACGGGCTGTATTACTTCAAGGACGGCAAGACGGCGCAGCTGGACATCACGGGGCATGTGATTTCGGCATCTTCATAAAATTAGATGATTTGCAATGTTTTGATTAATTCCCAGTTTTTGACACCATACCATTCATACGTGTGATATATGGACAAAGTGGTGTTAGGTTTCAAAACAAAAAATGAACCTTCGTGTTCCGACCCGAAATTGTATTCGGTGTCATTGATTTTAAACATGTGACTTAATTGTTTATTTGATGGTAAATTCCACTTGAAATCAATTCTAATGTAATTTGTGGTTGTATTAAAAACATCAATTTCAAGCAAAATGGGAACATTTCGTTCCACCAAACAATGACTATCGCCATTGGGCATGTTTTCTGCAGTGATCACCACAATTGCGTTTATCTTGTCAATTTGAGTTGTGTTATTGCATTTAACATTCATTAAATCAAGGTATTGTTTCCACAAAATTCTACACGAAGGATAACTTACAAAATGAAGTGCTTCGACATTGTTTATATTAAATTGTTGAAAATATGGAAATTTGTATTTATTGAAATCCAGCACGGTGTAAGTTTTTAATTTTGAAATCATATAGGCAAATGCAGATTGTTCAATCCATGATGGAAAATGATTCGCATCATTTATGATGATTTGTTTTAATCCTTCTTCAATCAACTCGATTTGATAATCACTTTCGTTGTCTATGTAAAGTATGCCAGTATTGACACTGTGCAATACTCCATCCAAATGGGTATTTGCAACTCCATTGAAACAATAACTAGATGAACAATCCGGCATGTAAAAACTTTTTCGGGTTCTTATTAATGTGAGCATGTCATCCGGTTTGTTCATAAACAATATGTCCGTGTCCAACCCAAGCATTCTTTTTGTTTTGCTCAATAAAAAATAATCAAATAATTTGATTTTGTGCCAAAAAGAATAAGGTTTGTTCATGCATCTGTATTTGTTGCAAAATTCATAATTTTTAATTTTGGTTTGAATTGCATTGGATGAATCGCCAATGACATTGAAATGTTTCTCTTTTAATATCTGCATTTGTTCGTTTGTCAAAGATCCATCATTGTGATAATAAATTGGAATGCATTTGAATTCATCATATTTCAATAAGGATTCAATGCTTTCCATGCCCATGTTAAAATCCTTGTTGCAAATCAAAATATGAATTTCCAAATCTTTAAATGAACGAAACAATTCCATGTTCGTTTGTATGTTGCTTTCAAATGCATTTTCTTTAAAAAATGCGATGGATTTATTGATGTGGTAAGATTGCAATTTATTGAAATTCATGTAAACAACCGTGTCTATTTGCAAATCATTGACTGGAAAACAAATGTTTTTAATGATTTGTCTTCCTTTTTTTGATAATACCATGCAAAACATTCCGTTGATTTGAACATCTTTCAATTTTATGAAATCGTGGGGTTTCAAATTAGAATTTTTGTCCTTGATATTTTCTCTGCTGTGGCTTCCCAAATATAAAATGTCAAAATCAGTCGGCGCATTATTGCATGCAATCTTTAGTTCTTGCAAAAAGTGTTCGGAAAAAATGACATCATCTTCCAATACAATGATTTCTTCATAGTTTTCATATGAATTAATTAATTCATACCATGAGCAATACAACCCAGCACCACCGGGCGAGAGAGTGAGCCCAAATCTTTGAGGAGAATTCAACAACTGATTTACGGCAGTTTTACTAAACAATGGATTATTGGCGAATTTTATTTCATGTCCATTTATGGCTTTAAAGAATGTGTAATTCAATATTCCATGTTTTTTTAATTCCTGTTCCATGTGTTTTTTTCTGATTTCATCTTTTTCCAAATTGATAATTATTAAAGGTGGATAATCGAATTGAGACATTTTGTTGATTGTTGACATATATTAATACATGAATAATATTTTATGATTTCAAACACATTTAAAGACACCGCCGCATGCATGTTCAGAACGGAACAACAATGAGTGCAACCGACAACAACAACAATGGCGAGGCCCCTGTGTCTGTGCCTAGACTGACTGGCCGCGTGAAGTGGTTCAACAACAAGACCGGATTTGGGTTCATCACTGCTTTGACAGACAGCGAGGGTGTCAAGGAGGGCAGCGACGTGTTCGTGCATCATTCGGCGGTCAAGGTGTCGCAGGAGCAGTACCGTTATTTGGTGCAGGGCGAGTATGTGGAGTTCGTGCTCTCCAAGTTGAAGGCGTCTGACGCGGCAGCGGATGCGGCTGCATCCAAGCACGAGTTTCAAGCGGTGGATGTGAGCGGCGTCAAAGGCGGAAAGCTCATTTGCGAGACGCGTTGGGAGAGCCGTGCAAGTGCCGGATTTTCAGCACCTGGGCACACGAGATTCAAGCGGGCCGATGATGCGGCGGGTGAATGGACTACCGTGGGGTCTCAAAAGTCGTCATTTGTCCCGCGTCAGGGGGGCGGAGAGTGGCGTCGCGGTGAAAGCGGCGGCGTCCGCGGAAGAGGCGGCCGTGGTGGCGGCAGGGGAGATTCATCGGAGTAAATCATGGGCCACGCGTGCATCCACATCCACATCCACATCCATAAAAATAAAAACAATGGCGCATTGATTTTATTTCACATTGTTTTGCATTATAATGCTTTTATTCGAATGCTTTTATTCAAATGCTTTTATCATTGGGTGGGCGGAATGGGAACCTCGCTGAAAAATGTCAACCGTTGCTGGATTGGCGTGGTTGAATGATGCGTTGCATTAAGCACATTTCGCATGTAATATTGCATGAGTTTGGTGAATTTATTTTCGCTTTTGCTTTCATGCGACGCAATGATTTGCACCAAACACACGCACGGGATGCGGGTTTTGTTCGAAAGCATGAAAATGAGAAACATGTCTTCATTGACAATGGTGTCGTTCTCATCGTCATTATTGAAATCGGTTTCGTGCAAAATGTCATTCGAAATGATGGAAACGGGGGCGTGCTTAAACACGCTTGTTTGAACCAGGGTTTGGTCGGCTTTCATGAACGGCCCAGACAGTCCATACTTTTTGTGATTGTGCACGTGGCACGAATTGAATTGCGCAATGGATTCATCTCCATTGAGCTTGTGAACAGACGCGCAGCCCAAATGCACAATTCCGCCGTTGATGCCGTGCTTTTGAATGATGTCTGCCACGCGTTGGACAAACGCATGAGCCTTGTAATGCTTCATTGGGGCGTGCTTCAAAAACAAATAGTACGTGGAATTTGTGCGATACAGCAATTCATGGTCGTTGGAGTGGAGCTGTTCAAACGCGGTGGACGTGCATTTGTGTTTGAGTTGGTAAATGATTGGAAAATCCCAGACAATGCACAGAATGTTTGGAATCGTTTTGGAAACGCACGCATTTATGGGTTCGGGCGGGACGGCGAATTCTTTGGTGTATGCGAACATGTCGAGCAATTTCATGTGCCGGCTAATGGGCTCGATGCGATGCGTTAGGGGGCTGTTTATCCATCTGTAGCACTGATTTTCAATTCGTGTTGGAGGCAAAAACAGGAGCTGGTTTTTTCCGGTCAACAAGTCAATCGGGTATTTTTTGCTGTTCAGGGTGAGACCCACTCGACACGGAATGGGGGCACCCGTGTCATTGTAAAAATAATAATGGAATCCGTGGGGCGTTTTGGCGCTGACGGTCGTTTTGGACAGGTAATGATGCAGCGGCTTGTCATCCATATCGGATGTTCCGGCGAGCGTCAACTCGTCATTGGAGTCAATGTCGATGACTAGAACATCATTCATAAATGCTGCCAGTGCATTTTTGTTTGTGTATTGGATGTGCGTTGTCATGCTGTTGCGTTTGGGCTGGTTAAACACGATTTTCTTGTCGTTGATGTATCCATCAATATCCATATTGACAATTTCCCAGTTCATGTCTGGATTCATTGTTCTTATTTCGTCGCCGTTCAATTTTTCAAATGCATTTTTCAATACAACCTGCGTGTAATAATATTCGCTGGACAGGTATGCATGAGTTGATGCCACTATGACTATTATGATGAGAACTCCATACACAATGTCGATGTTCATATGTGTCGAATTTTATTGAATCGTATAATGTATGGACAGAATAAAAATGACCAGATGTCATCCCAAAAAATGTATGAAAATGAAAAAAATTGAAAGTGATTTTGTTTTTCTTTTTATTGTTCAGCGTTTCAGAACAAGAACACAAGCAATACAGACGATGCAATCTCAGACTCAATCCACCGAACAGCAGCAGCAGCAGCAGCAGCAGCCCCTTGACATTCTCCAACAATTTGACGTGTTGTTGAAGAATCATTCCATTGTCGTGCACGACCGTGAAAATCTCACAAAGCTCTTCGAGTGCATTGTGGATTTGTGCACGCAGATGCCCAAGGCGAAGCTCAAGGCGGCCGTCAAGGCTGCGACCCAGGAACCCAAGACCAAGACTCAACCCAAACCCAAGGCTCAACCCAAACCCAAGGCTCAACCCAAACCCAAGGCTCAAGAAATCATGGTAGGTCCCGAAGGCGCCGCGGATGCTCCGGTAAGTTCCGATCTTCAAAAAGCGCCAGTCGCTCGCGGGCGCGGTCGTCCTCGCAAGAACCCCGCAGATGCGGTGGTTCCTGTCAAAGCCGCCGATGCAAACCCAAATGCCGAAACGGCTGAAAAGAAAAGACGCGGTCGTCCTAAAAAGGACAAGAGCGTGACCATCTCGTCCAACGACGATGAAGACGCCTTGATTGAGCAAATGATGGCCGATGTCGCTTCCATGCAAAAGGACACCGTTGTTGCACCTGTTCTCGTCGCCGCATCATCTCCTGTTGCATCTCCAATTGACGACGACGAAACTGAAAGCGAAGGCGAAATGTCTCCCAAGGTACAAGAAATGCAAACCACTCTGACATTTGCAGTTGAAGCGGATGTTCCTTCCAACGCCACCAAGGCAACAACCAAGGCCAAGGCTGTCAAGGAAGCCAAACCCAAAGCCGTCAAGGAAGCCAAACCCAAGGCAGTCAAGGAAGCCAAACCCAAGGTTGTCAAGGAAGCCAAGCCCAAAAAGGAAGCCAAGCCCAAGGCTGTCAAAGAAGTCGCCATCGCGATCGCGACCCCAAATGAAGAAGTCGAAGTCGTCGAAGTCGTCGACAATGCGGTTGTCGAAGTGAAGATGAGCCAAATTGAAGTGCCGTTGGCATCCTTCTCCAAGCCAGTCGTCATTCCAAAAACCGAAAACTGTGAAATGCATGGCTCGATTTACCTCTCCCCCAACTTCCCAGCGTCATCCTTCACTTGGAATGGCAAGACATACTTGCGCACCGAGACGGACAATGTCTACGACAACCTGACGCACGAGATGGTTGGCGTTTGGGACCACGCGAACCATGAAATCATCAGCGCATTTGACGATGAAGACGACATGTACTTCTCTGATGAAGAGTAAACAATGATGTGTGATGATGTGTGATGATGTATGACTGTGTCATGTGAAAAAAACAAAAAAAAATAAAAAATTTTTTTATGAAAGGATTACGTAATATTTGTATATGTGTCATATAAACAATGACCACAACAACAACAACGGAAGATGGATTGATGACATTTATCTGCAATGCCCTGCACATTGAGCCGAATGAACTGAAGGATGGTTTACTCATTGAACGAGACATGCTGATTTCCAAGGAAAAATATGAAAAACTAAAACCCCACATTGTCGATTTGAAAAAAATATTCAGTAGCAAATGCATGACAAGCATGCATTCATGTGCTGAATACAATCAACGTTGGCCGTGTCTCAACTTGGTTCGACAAGTGTTGAAACGCATGGGATATGACATTGTGCCAGAAAGAAGATGCGCCGGGCGAGATGAAGATGGCAAAAAAATATTTGAACGGTTTTTCAAATTGCATAAACGAGAGAATATTGAGACAACAAATGAAGGTGTAGAACAGTAGAACACGAATTGCCAATTTAAACTGCTGCATTTGGCGTCTTTTTTCTGATTATTTTTCGTGGTGCATCGTCGGCTGTGGCGTTTGTGGCTGGTGCTACGGTTGTGTCTTCTGTGGCTGGTGCTACGGTTGTGTCTTCTGTGGCTGGTGCTACGGCTGCAGTTGTTGCTGGTTTTGGAACCACCTTTTTTCGTATAGTTTTGATTTTGATTGGTTCTGATTCTGCCATGGTTGGTGTTGTGGACACGATTTGTGCCTCAAGGGTTGCCGCGATGACATTTGTTGCGCATGCGTCCATGTCGAACAAATTGACTGCAGTGGATGGTTCTACTGCCGATTTCTGAACCACCTTTTTTCGTATGGTTTTGGGTTTGATTGGCTCTGGTTCTTGTGCTTCAACTGCGTTTGTCGCTACGCTTGTCGCTGCGCTTGTTGCTGGTACTGTGTCGGGTCTTTCGTCTTCAACAACAACAACAATGGGTTCTGCCACGGGTTCCATGACCGCAGACTTGACCTTCTTCGTCTTGGATGGGATTGGAGTTTTCTTCACGACTTGTTCCACTGATTGAGGTTCGATTGGTTTCACGGTTGGTTCTTGAACCGACGCCACTGGCAAGTATCCGAGCGTGTCCAGTTGGTCGGTGTCAAGCACAGGGTCGACCTTCATGTTTTTGAATTCCTCGGACTCTTGAATGGTTTGCAATATCTCGTCTTCCGGTATGCCGTATTTGGTCGAGAATGCGCGGACAATGCAAAGATGGAAGTCCGCTACATGCTTGAAAAGCACATGGAGAGACGCCGCATATGCATCGCGCGCCGTTTTCACTTCGACCGGGAGATAAGGAACCGGAGTTCCATTTTCTAGAATGTAAGCAGGTTCTGGCATGATTCTTGGTAAACTGTTAGGTCATTAAACATGAAAATGTAAAATCAATTTTTTTATATTTTCTCTCCTACACAATATTCAACGTGGGATCATGATTTTGTTCAGAGGGTGCTCTGTCATGTGTTTTTGTGCATGAGTTGGCACGCGTTTGAAAAACTTGGTGTGGTTTGTAATAACATAATCAACCGTCTTGTCCTTTGCTTTTGGATACAACAATGTTTCATACGCATTTTTTGCGTCATCCGGATGCGCCGTTAGAATGGCAACGACGCTCGGGTCGGATTCATACACCCTAAACTGGGAATACACATATTCTGGCGTCATTGCGTCCGATTGCTTCAGTTTGACGATTTCATATGGCTTGGAACCCTTGTAAATGATGATGGTCGAGAGATAGGACGATAAATCATTCCATAATTCTTCAAGAGGTTTATTTTTGCCCCAGCATGCGGTGTCAATTGCGATTTTCTTAGAACGGCGCCGACGCGTTTTCGTTGAACGCCTAGTTTTGGATTTCATTGCATCAAATATACATTGATGCAATATTAAAACTTTATTCATCGACTATGTTGTGGACCCGGTTCAAGAAATCCAGGACGTGATGATCCAAATATGTTTTGTCCAGTGTCTTGTTGAGGATTTTGATTTCGAAAGATGTTCGCGGGGGGTGCTGGTGCTTCTTCTTCTTCTTCTTCTTCTTCTTCTTCTTCTTCCATTTCTTCTTGCACTGGTCCATTGTCAGCAACTTGTCCATTATAAATCATAGTTCCATCAGCATCATAAAATTGTCCATGACCATGCATTCGACCTTGGTCCCAATCCCCTTCATAACGTGTTTTATCGTGAAATCTCATTGTGCCCTTTCCATGCATCACACCGTCTTGAACCGCACCAACATACCTATCTCGGTTTTTCATCACCATTTTGCCCATTCCCTGCATTTCGCCATCGTCAAACTCTCCTTCATATTCATGGAATATTGGATGGGTGTGAAACGTGTGTTTTCCATGACCATGTTTTTGTTTGTTCACAAAATCCCCTTCATAAACATCTCCATCACTATATTGGATTTTTCCTTTGCCGTTGATTACATCATTATCCCATTCTCCTGTGTAAACACTCCCGTCATGGTACATCATTGTTCCTAATCCTGATTTAAGATTGTTTGCCCAATGGCCTTCATAAATTGCGGGATAAACCGTTTCGCCATGTTTATTTTTCGCATGTGGTTGTGTGAGTTTTCCAAAACCGGACATGGCATCGTTTTCCCAGTTTCCATCATAAACTGTTCCATCTGAATATGTTAGTTTTCCATGTCCCTGTTTTTTTCTATCAACAAAATTACCTTCATACATCGAATGCGTTCCATCTGGTTCATAACGTTTGTAAATACATGGACCATCAACCATATGATATGAAACATTGGGTTGACATCTTGATTCAACCCCGCATGGTGGATGCATGACAGTTGCCATTGTATATCCCCTAATTTCGTATTTAGGTGAACCATTTTCATATGTGTCTGTTTCATTGAATTCGTATATTTGTCCATCAATTGGAAACATGTGTTCAGGCAAATTGACATGAACGGTTGGCGCGCCACCGCGTTGACGCCTTGTGCGTTTCTTTCGTTTGATTGTTGCGTTTCTGCGCGCGTGTCCTTTTTTGGTTTTTTTGTATTTGCGTTTCATGATTTTCTTTATACAAAATGATGACAAAATAAATGTTGTTCAGTTAAATTTAAACATATTGCAACATCCAAAGACCCGACCCTGCTCCTGGATTATTGAAACCTTGATTATCGGGAAGCCTGGCGTCAGCAACATATACAAAACAAATTGAACGACCTGAAGTTATTGCAACTGACGCATTTGCTACTCCTATGTATATACCTGTTCCATTTTTTGCAAACTGATTTGTAAAGGTTACATCACCATTATTTAATGATGTTATAAGTAATGTAAAAATTACTTGGCGACCATTTACGCCACCGTACATGTTACTAATGAACTTTGAGTTAGCTGTATTATTATTAATGTAAATAACTGTTGCGTCTGGTATTGTAATATATGGTGGAGAAGTACTTGTTCCCAGAGACAATGGCAACATGGAACCATCCATTGTTGCAGTTGTGAGGATTGTGTATGCAGCTGTGGGTGCACTTGGACCCTGCGGACCTGTTGCGCCTGTTGCGCCTGTTGCACCTCTTGCACCGGTTGCGCCTGTTGCACCGGTTGATCCAGTTGCACCAGTTGCGCCTGTTGCACCAGTTGCGCCTGTTGCACCAGTTGCACCAGATGTGCTGATGGTTCCATTCAATCCAACAAAAGAAGTGACTCTGAAAAAATTGACGACTAATCTGGCATCCACCCATGAAAATCGTTGACTGCCCCCGCTTACAGCAGTTCCCCAGCTAATGTAAGTGTTCGGATTAAGACCACTTGCAGTGCTGAGTGTCAGCGTGCCATGTGCTTGCAAATTTCCACCATATGGGCCAGTTGTAACTGGAACCGAATCAAGCAATGTTGTTATGTTGGTTGCAGAGTTTGTGGCTCTGACTTCATATGTGAATACATGTTCAGGTCGTGTGTTTCCGCCTGCATAATATGGATTGAATTCAACCGCCCAAGAGAATACGAACAGTTCTCCTGACGGGATTGTGAAGGGTTGCGTGCTGTAATCATTTGCACCCCAAGCGGATGGTGTGGGGAGCGACACCTGATATGAATCTGCCAATGATGATGAAAAAATATTGCTTCCTTGAGGGCCAGTTGCTCCAGTGATGCCTTGAATGCCTTGAATTCCTTGAGGACCTGTTGATCCTGTTGCTCCTGTTGCTCCTGTTGCTCCTGTTGCTCCTTGAATTCCTGCTCCCGTTGCTCCTGTTGCGCCTCTTGCACCTGTTGCGCCTGTTGCTCCTGTCACTCCGGCACCTGTTGCACCTGTTGCTCCTTGAATACCTTGGGCTCCAGTTGCTCCAGTTGCTCCAGTTGCTCCTGTTGCTCCAGTTGCTCCTGTTGCTTCTGTTGCGCCTGTTATGACTGGAAATGTGGCCCAAGACGGAGCCAGAGTAGTGCCATTTGATTTTAAATATTGACCACTTGTTCCGTTTGCCAAAAAAGCAGTTGTGTTTACGGATGATTGATATAGTATTGATCCTCCGGTTCCACCAGCTACATTGGTTGCTCTTCCACTAATATTTGTTGTTAGTGTTTTAGTGCTTGGTTTGTAAGAGAAATCCGAGAAGGTGCTTGGAGTATAGTAATCGCTCGTAAACCCACTTGATAATGAAGGATAAAAAGTACCAGGAGCTTCGATGTATGACTCATATTGATAAATCTTCGCATTCATTCCAACATACGAGTATGATGATAAATTAGTGGTGCCATTTGTGAAATATAATTGCTGTGGCGTAATTGTCAAAAATTGGTTGGCGACATTAGTTTGATTGAGAACAATATTTGCAGGATTAGGAAACGTGGCGTTAAGCGTAAGACCTGCATTATTGAGAAAAATGGGGGTTGAAGCAGTGTTGCCAGCATTCAAAACTTCTTGTAAATTTGGTGTCCCAGCATTATTTGCGGCATTGATGATGTCTACAACAGACGCTGATATAGTTAAAGGCGTTGATCCTACGTCATTATACTGCAGAGTATCATAAGTAAGAGTTGTTTGGATGATTCCACCTATAGGAGAAAATGGATTAGATATAGTCATCGTGAGACCTTGATCGTTTAAATAACTATCATTGGAAATGCCGTTTTGTGATGCGTTTGTAACAGCCACAATGGTGCCAGTCATTTCTGTTTTTTTTATAGCAGTTGCGTCAGACATATCTAAAGTTATTTGGTTGCTTTTAACTCGTAGTGCTCTTTGGTCAGTATCGTCAACCCATATGCCTTGCAATCCAGACGGCATTGGGTCTGCCCCTTGTGGTTCCAATGCTAAATACGTTGGGTCTATTCCTCCAGAAACATATAATTTGCCAAAAACCATTACGTCGCCAGTGTATCCGGTTCCCGTATAAAGCGGACCTGTGGTTCCTTGATAATTCATTGGTGTCCATGGACTACCTCCTGTTGCTCCTGTTGCGCCCTGAACGCCTGTGGAACCTCGAGCACCAGTTGCGCCAGTTGCGCCTGTTGCGCCGGTTGCTCCTGTTGCGCCGGTTGTACCGGTTGTACCGGTTGCTCCTCGTGCACCAGTTGCACCAGTTGCCCCTGTAGGTCCTTGATATGCTATTTGAAACACATTTAATTTTAAAGTAGGAATAGTTGTTGTTCCTTCATATGTAAACGGCCCGTTTACTGTGTATTTTACTTCTACGTATTGACCTGTAGTCAACGATAATTCGCAAGTTGCGATATATACATCACCATTTGCGGTTGTATCCATTCCTTGATAAGTAGATGAAAAAGGGGCGGCAGTTAGTGAACCATTAACATAAAATTCTGTTGTAACTCTGTCACCTGATGGCGGTGTTATTAAAGTACCCGCACGCGCCATTAATCTGTGTTCAAAATAATATATGCCTGTGGTTGGAATCACAATGCGAGACGTAGGAGTTCCAATTGTGATTCCGTTGCTAATTGTGTAATTTGTCCACAATGAGGCAATTGTGTTGGGGTAAGTTTCAAAACTTATTCCTGAAAGTGTATTATTATAAAACTGTCCATAATTTGTTACGACACCACCCAATCCAGGTATGCCTTGAGGACCGGTTGCGCCTGTTGCGCCTGCAGCTCCGATTGCACCGGTTGCACCTTGAATGCCTTGAGCACCTGTGGCACCTGTGGCACCTGTGGCACCCTGAATGCCTTGAGCACCAGTTGCGCCAGTTGCTCCTCGTGCTCCCGTTGATCCCGTTGCACCTTGATACGCCGATTGAAACACACATATTTGTATGGGTGCCCAGTTAGCAGGTGCTTGTAGATATGGCGCAAAGGACCATCCGTTGTTATTCGGATCTATGTAAATAAACACTTGCACAAAATCTCCAGCATTTAATGATAACTCACAAGTTGCGATCAATGTAAAGTCTACGGCAGTACCAGGTGAAAGCATGTAAGTTGATGCACCGCTCACTAGCACATTGTTTAAATAAAAATCAGAGCGTATATTGTGAGGTCCATCTCCTGAGCCGTCAGAACATTGCAATCTATATTCAAAATAATAAATCCCGCTGCTTGAAACTACAATTTTAGTATTGTTTCCAAGTAAATCGGCAGCATATGTGATGCCATTTGAAATTCGAGTATTAGTCCATCGTGAGAATCCGCCAACCCCACCGGTTGTTCCATTATTGTAAAAATTACCATAATTTGTTACGACACCACCTAATCCAGGTATGCCTTGAGGACCTGTTGCGCCTGTTGCTCCTGTTGCTCCTGTTGCGCCTTGAATGCCTGCAGCTCCTTGAATTCCTGCACCGGTTGCTCCTGTTGCGCCTCTTGCTCCAGTTGCTCCTTGAATGCCTGCAGCTCCTGTTGCGCCAGTTGCGCCTGTTGCACCTGTTGCACCTGTTGCACCTGTTGCACCTTGATATGCTATTTGAAACACATTCAACTGCAGCACCGGACAATTTACAGCTGAAAAATAATCAGCAGTTCCACCACCATCGATTGTGTAGACAACTTCAACATATTGTCCAGCTGTCAATGACAACTCGCAAGTTGCCATGAACACTTCACCGCCTCCATTTATGGTTGTTTTTTGAATGGTTGACGAATTTGTCACAAGACTGCCATTGATATAAAAATCGGTTTGAATTTGGTGTGAATTGATTGAAAATCCAGAATTGGCCTGCAATCTGTGTTCAAAATAATACACGCCAGTGGTGGAAACTGTAACTTGTGTGTTTGAAACACCGCCAATTGTTATGCCATTTGAAATTTTGGTAGCTGGCCATGCTGAAATTTTGGGCACAGTGAAAGATCCAGAAAGGGTGTCATTGTAAAATTGTCCATAATTTGTTATGACGCCACCCAATCCAGGGATGCCTTGAGGTCCAGTGGCGCCCGTTGCGCCTGTTGCACCTTGAATGCCTTGAGCACCAGTTGATCCCGTTGCTCCCGTTGCTCCCGTTGCTCCCGTTGCTCCGGTTGCACCTGTTGCTCCTTGAATGCCTTGAGCACCAGTTGCTCCCGTTACTCCTTGAATGCCTTGAGCACCAGTTGCTCCCGTTACTCCTTGAATGCCTTGAGCACCAGTTGCTCCCGTTACTCCTTGAATGCCTTGAGCACCAGTTGCTCCCGTTACTCCTTGAATGCCTTGTGCGCCGGTT
>Ga0209296_1000193_pt1 | contig 54597 bp, 38 predicted proteins | sample S_130206_EF_Meta_FD_187319 | JGI IMG/M metagenome (GOLD analysis project Ga0209296, IMG submission 187319) | Freshwater microbial communities from Lake Simoncouche, Canada to study carbon cycling - S_130206_EF_MetaG (SPAdes) (version 2) | ecosystem: Environmental > Aquatic > Freshwater > Lake ...
AACGCCACTTCCTCACAATGGTTGTAGGCCGCCCAAGCGTCGTCGAGTATAATAGGAAAACTGTATCCATCAGGAAGATTTACAACTTTTAACCGCTAGAGATAGTAATAACATCCATGGCAAGAATCACCGATCCAGTATGTAGAATTTGCCGAAGAGAAGGCGTAAAGCTTTATCTTAAAGGCCTTCGTTGTGAGTCGCCTAAGTGCGCAATCGAAAGACGCAATCAACCGCCCGGTATGCATCTTCGTCGCGGTAAACCCAGCGAATACGGTATTCGCCTTCGTGAAAAACAAAAACTCAAAAGGTTTTATGGTTTGCTCGAAAGGCAATTCCGAAGATATTTTGAAATCGCAAGCCGTTCAAAGCAAAACACTGGTGAAGTTTTAATCACCTTGTTAGAACGCAGGCTTGATAATGTTGTATTCCGTTTAGGATTCGCACCAAATCGTGCAGCAGCAAGGCAACTTGTAGCTCATGGGCATGTGACGATCAATGGCGTACCAACCGATATTCCAAGTTTGATCATGAAACCAAACGATGTTGTTGCAGTGAAAAACCGCAAGCGTTCCATCGACTTGGTTAGGTTGCAAGTACAACAAACTTCGCCAAATATTCCTGACTTTTTGACTATTACTAATCAGGAACCTCCCGAAGGAAAAATGACACGGATGCCGACTCGTGGCGACATGGATCCACATATTGAAGAAATTCGTGAACAGTTAATCATTGAATTCTGCTCCCGTTAAAAATTGGTAATCTTTTATTTGATCATAATCAGGCTTGAGATATCGGCCTTTAAATAGTTTAGGAGTGTTTTAATTATGCGTATTCGATGGCGCGGTTTGGAATTACCGAGTAGGGTTAATGGCGATCGATCCACTCTTTCCGACACCTACGGTAAGTTTTATGCAGAGCCCTTTGAAAGGGGTTTTGGTGTTTCGATTGGTAATAGCATTCGCAGGATTCTTCTTTCAAGCCTTGAAGGAAGCGCTATAACCCAAGTTAAAATCGAAGGTGTTCAACACGAAATCACCACCATTCCTGGCGTGGTAGAAGATGTTATCGACATTATTCTAAATATTAAAAGCTTGGTTGTTAAAAACATAAGTGATTTGCCACAAACCATCCGCATCGAAAAGCATGAAAAAGGTGTGGTTACTGCTGCAAATATTATTACAACTGAAGCTGTTCAGATTATTAATCCTGAACATGTAATTGCAACACTTACAGATGATGTGCCTTTCAAAGTCGAAATGACTGTTGAAAATGGTCGTGGTTATCGAATGGCAGAAGAAAATGTACCAGGCGATCGTGAAATCGGTGTGATCCCTATCGATTCAAGTTTTACACCCGTTGTTCGTGTTAAATATGAAATTGAAGATACTCGCGTTGGTCAGAAAACCAACTACGATAAATTGATCATGGAAATCTGGACCAATGGTACAGTAACCCCCCAGATGGCACTTGTTGAAGGCGCAAAGATTCTTCGAAAGCACCTCAACCCCTTTATTCAATATGCAGAACCCGGCCCAGAAGTTGGCTTGGAACACATTCAAGAACCTGTTGCATCTTCAACAGTAGATGTTGAACTTGAACGCAAGCTTAATATGAGCCTTGCTGAATTGGAATTGTCTGTAAGGGCAACCAATTGTTTAGAATCAGAAGGTATCTCCACGGTACGTGATCTTGTAATGCGTTCTGAAGAAGAATTGCTTGAAGTTCGTAACTTTGGTGAAACTACGCTTAAAGAAGTTAAGATTAAACTTGATGAGCGAAATCTTAAACTTGGTTTAAGATCATCTGCTCTTCGTAAGTAAACTGAATTTTTTCTAACTAAAAATCGAGATTGAGCCATGCGTCATTTAAGAAGAGGTAGACAACTAGGCCGAAATCAGGATCATCGAATAGCGTTGTTCCGAAATCTTACCCGAGCCTTGTTCACTCACCGTCGTATTATTACAGGTCTTGAAAAAGCTAAGGAAGTTCGGATATTTGCTGAAAAGCTTATTACCTTGGCTAAAAAAGACACTTTAGCTGCCCGTAGACTTGCCCTTGCTAGACTTCGTGACAAAGAAGCTGTAGAGCTTCTTTTCAAAGAAATCGCGCCCCTTTTCGCCAATCGAGAAGGTGGTTACACCCGAGTTTTAAAGCGCCAGGAAAGGCGCCTTGGTGACGGTGGCCAAACTGCGTTTCTTGAGTTGGTATTGGAATCCCGATCCAAGGAAGTAAGCACAACCGCACCTGTGATCGAAGCTGAAGTTAAAAGCTAAGCCTAAAATTCAGTTAAACAAAGAAAGCCAAGGTAAAAACTACCTTGGCTTTCTTTGTTTATCCACCTTAACAAATTACCAACCTAGGGTTGACTGCTTTTTCACCTCACGGTATTACCCTTTAAATCTGTTAATTTTTATGGTTGGAGAATGCAATGTTTACCCTTCAGTTTGTTACCGCAGTGTGTTTATTTCTTTCAAACCAGAATGCTGTTTCCTTTAAGGAACAACCGCAAGCAGATGATTGCTTAAAAATAGAGTTATCGCTAAGTTTAAAAGGCGAAATGAAGGTGCAACGCGATGGAAAAATGGTAGCTATCCCCATGATAGCCACTGCAAATCACCATTTTGAAGAACGAGTAATCCATTTATCTACTTCGGGAATTCCAGACAAAGTTGCAAGGAATTATTCAAAGGCAGAAGCTTTATTTAATATCGAAGGTAACAAATCTGAAAGAACCCTTCGCAAACAAAGAAGCCTAATTGTAGCTCAAAAACCAGAAAACTCGATTTTCGTTTACAGCCCAAAGGGCCCTCTAACGAGGGAAGAATTAGAACTTACTGGCGAACATTTTGACACATTATCCATCGCGAATTTAATTCCAGATAAAGGTCCTGTTCCTAAAGAAGCTTGGAAATTAAAGGATGCTACAGTGCAAGCTATTTGCAATTTTGAAGGCCTTTCCGAGCATACAATTACCGGAAAAGTACTATCTAGTGAAAATGGGATTGTGACTTTCAAAATTGAGGGGACAGCAACAGGTGTTGAATCTGGTGCAAGTGTTTCTTCCACTGTTGATGCAACGGGAATTTGGAACGAAAAAACCGCAAGGATTACAAACCTTAGTTGGAAGCAAAGTGACAATCGAGAAGCTGGCCCTGTCAACCCTGCATCAAAAACTGATATGGAAATTACGATTAAACGAGAGGTTCTTGAAACCCCGCAAACACTAAATGATGCAGCATTGGTTTCAATTCCCCAGGATTTTGATGTCCCGAATTTAATGACTTATGTTGAATTCAAAGACCAGCAAGGGCGATTTGATTTATCGATGAGCAGAGATTGGCAATTAGTTGCAAAAACTGAAAACCATCTGGTTTTAAGATTGGTTGAAAAGGGCGATTTTATCGCACAGGCCACCGTTTCAGTATGGAGCAAGGCAGAGCAAGGTAAACATCTTTCGGTTGCAGAATTTAAAAATGTCACAGAAAGAACGCCAGGCTGGGTGGTCGAAAAAGACCTACAAGAAGGCGAAGTTCCATCAGGTGATAAAGGCCGATGGGTTTATAGAATTTCCGCCTTAGGCCAACTTGATAACGTTCCGACCATGCAAAACTATTATGTAGTAGCTAGCCCGGGGGGTGAGCAGGTAGTTGTAACATTCAGCTTATCCCCAAAGCAGGCAGAAAAATTGGGTACTAAAGATTTGTCATTGATTGGAAGCTTAGAATTGCCAGGCACTTCCGGGAAGTAGAATTTTAGATGCCTAGCGATAAGAACAAGTCCCATTAAGATGGTTCGATTGATGAACCATCTTCTTATCGATCTCTGAACTGGCACGAGATTGTTAAGGATTTAAATCAGGATCAGATTTTAGCATAACCCAACCTGTTGGTAGAAGAATAAGCAAAATACCTATTAATTCAGTAATTCCCAACGCTTTATGCCAAAACAACATGTCGCCAATAACGGCAAAAACAACTTGACTAAGGCCAACAACAGAGATTTTGGTTGGCGCGCCACTTGAAAAGGCGAGAGTTAAAAAGTTCTGGCCGATGGTCGCAGAAATGCCCACACCCAATAAAAGCAGCAAGATTTTAAAATCCATATCAGCAATTGTAGTGCCCACATTTGGAGCAAAAGGCAAAACCAAAAGGCATAACGCCGTTGCTACTCCAGAAAAGTGAACCACAATAGCCTGAGTCGGAATGCCTTTGATTTTATGGAGCCCAATCATTGCCAATGCGGTAAAAAAGGACGCGATTATGGCAGAAGCAATGGCTAGATAATTATCACTAAGATGGGGTTTTTGAATCAACCCTACTCCAATAATACCCATGCAAACAGCGGCCCAATCAGAAATGGACGGTCTCTTTTTCAACATGGGCCACGATAATAATGCAACCCATAGCGGAAACATATTGGTAACGGTAAGAACCAAAGAAAGTTGCAATTTTGTTAAGGCGTAGAAGGAAAAGACAAGGCTTAAACTGCCCGCTATGCTTCTAAGCCAAAGGCTTCGAGACCCCATAACGGCAGGGTTGATTCGAAAAGCCATAGCAATCGCAAACGAAAAAAGAAAAACTAATAAAGCTCTGAAAAACGCAATGATTTGCCAATCAAGACTAAGCCCAATAGCTGAAATATGCCCTAGAGCGAAAGTAAAGTTGCCCATAACTGTAAAAGCAATACATCCACTCACCATCCAGAAATATGGCATAAAAGCCGATCGATTCATTCGCTACCGCCACTTTGTGTTATTAAAATTAATGAGATAAATGATTACTCAGATGCTGGGGAAGGATGCGCTACTTTAGGCCATTTTCGTTCAAAACCTTTGTTCGTCCAAGTGACATCATTATCGATATCATGGCATTTCTGGCAAAACTGATCCGTTTTTCCCAACCGAGATTCTTTATCTGCGGGTGTTTCTCCACTCACGGCTTTCCAAGGATTAATAAGTTTGTGCCAGCTTTCATCATTAGGTTTTTTAACATGTTCGCTAGAGGGGCCATGGCAACTTTCGCACCCAACATTGGTAAGGTTCGGCGTTTTTTCAAAGGTACTAAAACCTGATTGGTACCCAAATCCAACAGTATGACAAACAATGCATTCGGGATCATAGTGTCGTAAAGAAGGTTCCTTGGCATCAACAAGGGTTTGATAGGCATGACTATGGGTTGATTTTTTCCAGACCTCATAAGCGGATTCATGGCATTTCTTACATTTTTCGGAACCGACATAAACAGGATTTGAACTAGGTGCAGAAACCTGGACTGGGTGTCTGGCTTGGCCAAACCTGGATAAGTAATTTTCGTTTTTAAGTTCTTTAGCGTAAGCCTCCATGAGTTCCATAACAGGGTGATTCTTTTTTGCAGATTCAGTCGTCATGTAATCTTCAGACATTTGTTCAATGGTGTAACGAAACTTAAAAGGCTGAGAAGGGTCGCCTGTTTTATAAACGCCCAAAACCCCGACATACTTACCCTTGGTTCCCATCCTGATGATTAGCGACTGTTTTTTATTTTCGTGACTGATAGTGATAGGGTTGGAAGAAGGCTCATCTTCTTCACTAAGGCACATAAGAATTTGAAATTCGGGATAAGATTGTGCCGCTTTCAAAGCTTCGGTTGCGGGCTCGCCTTTCGGACTGCGATTAAGAACTCCCTGATAAAGTAAGACTTTAAGTTGAATGTTATCTTGGTTCATTTCTTTCAACACGGAATCCAAAGCAACTTTGGAAGGGCCAAACTTAACTCTAGGGTCCTTAATTTTCTCTGCAATATTTGGGCTAACAACTCCGGTTACACCTAACTTTATATCCGATCCCTTGGTCTCAACTTTCTGCCAAGCAGAAACTTGATCGGGAAATTCTTTTTCACGATCTAGAAGATTCGCAGAAACAACTCTTGGGCTAGGTTCGTTGAGTGCGTATTCAGCCAAAGCGTTAAACAAAGGCAATGCCGTTTCGTACTCTCCAAAGCCGACAACAGAATACCCGATCTTTTTCTGGGCATTCATAGCGTAGCGATATTTAATCAACCCTTGCTCATTGGGAAGAGAAACCGGGCCTTGTTTTTGAGAAAGATCCCCAAGATCTAAAGCAGTAAGGTTCCAACCATTGGTTTTAAGTGCTTGAATAAAATTATAACGCCTTTCCAACCCGCCTACTTGGGGCCTAGAACAACCGCATGGCAATAAATACCCATGCTGCTGTGCGGTAAGAATTAAAGTAAGGTCAGGTTTTTCCCATTTTAATAAAGACTTGGGGATGGGAGTAGTTGAAGCAATTGCAACTGGTTCCTTCCCTTTAGTTTCTTGAGCAAGAGCATTAGTAAAGAGGCCCAAATGGTAAGCAGCTAAGAATGATGTTACTAATAAAGCCGAAAAAACGCTGGCTTTGTTAGAAATCACACGATTTTTTAATGATAGAACAAAATTATTTTTCATGACCAACCACCTTCCATGGTGTTAAGTATTTAAGCAAACATTTAATTATCGGCACGGCCTTCAACAGGAATACGAATAGACCTCGATGAATTCCCTTGAGATTTAAGATAAAAGGAACTATCTCGAAAAAACTCATCATCCCGAGGAAAAGGGCCACTAACGCTATTCGGGGCTATTTCAACGGAATACTTCCAAGTCCTACGGCCAGAAACATCCTGAGGCCAGCCGGATACAAGCTTCACCTTAAGATAAGGCGTTGTTTTAGATATATCTAACTCAAGATCTATTCCCTGCAAATCAGTCTCGATTTTCAACTCTTTTTTAGAACCCAAGCCCCTTTGAAAAACCCCCATCGAAAGCCTACCCCGCTGCTCTGCATCAAGGATTCGGAATTCGCCCTCAACCTTCCCGGTAATCTTTACCTCAACACGGGTGTCAGTTTCCAAATCTTTTTGATTATTTTTGGTGATGATGAATTCGATTTGTCTGGTAAATGGACCAAGTTCCATTAAATCTTTACCACCAGGAACACTATAAGATGCCGTTATTGGTACCAGATAACCGGACAACAGAGGGGCACCGCCGAACTGTTTTTCATCATTTTTTAGTTCTTCATTAGTCAAGGGAACAGGTTTGCCAATAATGACGGTTTCATCAGGCCTTGGCCTAGTCATTTTGACAATTAAATCGAAGGATTTTCGGGTGGAAGAATAACATTTAAAAGCAACTTTTTTTTCTGAAACTAACGGCGACAAAACATCAATTGCTAATTCTACAGGATTAACAAAGAGAGCAGCTTGAACATTAACCAAAGCTTCAAGCCTCGATTCATTCCCACCACCTTTTTTACCCATCCAAATATTTGCAGTAAGACGATTAGGGCCCATTTTTTCAGTTTTCCACTGCAGCCTGATCCAACCCACCGACCCAGCTTTCAAAATAGGCTGTTCGTTTTTTTCCAAAGGGATAGGGGTAATTTGTTTTTCAAGAGTAGCTTTAACATCAACTTTAGACAGTTCTTCTTGAATTTTCATCAAGTTGATTTTGCCCATGGCGTCTTTGCTGTTATTAATTCTAAGCCATTCTGTGGGAAGTTCGAACACAAGAACACTTGTGCATGTGCAATTTTTACTATCTAGGCCAATTTTCAAAGGCAACAAACCTTCATGAGCAAAAAGGTAGTCTTGCAATCCACCCAATTTGTATTCATTTTCAATTGCGCTAATACCATCAGATGGGTAAATTTTCTGCAAAAAGGTAAGTTCTTGATTGGAGCCATCATCCCCATTATCGGAGGATTTTGTAGAGTTATTATCTTTATTTTGAACTGGATTTTTTACTTCGTTGAACCCACCAAGGTAATTCATTGCAAAGGTCAACCCAAACACCATAACCACAAAAAGCAGAACAGCAATAATTCCCTGGGAAGACTTCATAGCTAAGCACCTCAGCATTAAAACATACAAAAAAATATGATAACATAAGCAACATAACTATTGCAAATATGTGCATAAGATTCCGTTAAAAAACCGATTTAAAAGACGTAAAAGTAAAACCTTCTTCATTTCCCCTTGGGCATTTCAAGTAATTGATCCAAGGCTTTTGAAAAACCATCCGTGTTAGAATTAGAAGCGTCTAAATTCAGCATCTTTATAACTTTTAAATTTTCACAACGAAGCATCAAAATAGTCGTCGCTTGCCCCAGTTTATAGTTTTTTAAATCTTCAAGATCATCAACCCCGATCTCGATAAAATCGGATTTATCTTCAGCAATTGCGGATCGAATTGCTTTGATAAACTCATTTCGTTTTTCATCATCCTTAACAACATTTTTAATTTCAGGATTCACAAAAATAGCCATTGCTGAAGTAGGAAAGCCTTTACTTTTATTTCCTTTGATATTTGCGTTAAGATCTTCAAGGGATTTGCCTAGATAATCAGGTACAGTTGCACCTTGAAAAAACATAAGAATAAAAGTTTTGTCAGGTTTCTCGTTAATCAGTGCGCGTAAACGGTCTTTTCGAGGCCCGTTAACAACAAAAGGGTAAAATGGCCCGGGTAAAATTTCCCCCTCTTTAAATACAACCTCCGTTGGAGGAACTGCTTTTTCTTGTGCAGCATTAAGTAATTGATAAAAAAGAAGGACAACCAAAAAAGAAGAAAAAACTCTCATCGTAAAACTCACCCCCGAAAAATGAACGTATTTAGCTCAGGTCCTATCAAACTAATATTTTAGAAATAACCTCGCCATGAACATCCGTTAACCGCATATCCCTACCACCAAATCGGAATGTTAATTTTTTATGATCAATACCAAGTAGATGTAACATAGTTGCATGAATATCGTGAATTTCAACTTTTCCATCAATAGCATGATAACCAAAATCATCCGTAGCACCATAATTCGTGCCACCTTTAACGCCCCCACCCGCCATCCAGCAAGTAAAACCAAAAGGATTATGATCCCTGCCATCATTTCCCTGCGCAAATGGGGTCCGCCCGAACTCTCCAGACCATAATATTAGCGTGGAATCAAGCATACCCTTAGCTTTAAGATCTTGGATCAATCCAGCAATAGGTTGATCAACAGCAAGGGCGTTTTTCTCATGGCCATCTTTCAAATTACTATGTTGATCCCAACGATCGCTACCAACTGAAGGGCAAGTTAGTTCGATAAACCGGGCCCCTCGTTCAAGTAAACGTCTTGCAACAAGGCATTGTGTGCCAAAAATTTTGGTTGGTGCGTTTGGCGAACTTACACCATAAAGATCTTGGGTTGCCTTTGATTCGGTTTTAATATCCATCAAATCTGGAATAGAAGTTTGCATAAGAAAAGCTGTTTCTTGATTGGCGATGGCAGACTCAATCTGGTCGTGAGTTCCGTTTTTTTGGATATTAATCCTATCTAAACGATTAACAAGATCTAGTTTATCTTTTTGAATCTTTTCAGAAGGTTCTTTGCGGTTGATATTGGCAACAGGCGCAGGGCCATATTTAAAAACTGACCCTTGATAAGCAGCGGGTAAAAAACCACTATTAAAATTATCAAGCCCACCGGGCGGGATAAGCCCACCGTTTAGAACCAAAAAGCCTGGGAGAGTTTTATTAAAACTTCCAAGCCCATAACTAGTCCAAGCGCCCCAACTCGGTCTCCCTTGAAGCCCGCTCCCCGTATGTAGAAAATAATTTGCGCTTGTATGTTCGGGAAAATTTGAAACTGCAGATTTTATCACCGCAAGTTCATCTACATGTTTCGAAATATGCGGAAACAAATCGCTAACCCAAATACCACTTTGACCATACTGCTTGAATTTCCAAGGAGATTGCAAAATCTTACCAATACTATTGAATTGGGTGGGCAATACTTTCAACACCTTGTCAGGCGTTTCCCCATGATATTTAGTCAACATGGGCTTGGGGTCGAATGTATCCATCTGGGAAGGCGCACCATCCATATACAGAAAAATTATATTTTTCGCCTTCGCTTGATGGTGCAAACCACCCGAAAGATTCGGCTTATTTTTGTCATTCTCCCCGGCATGGAGCACGCCAAAAGCAAGGGCACCAAACCCATTGGCACTACCAATAAGCATTTGTCTTCTAGAAAGAGCCCTAGGTTGAAAATTCCCACAATGCATAATTTTAGTCCTAAAACGATGACCTAAGGGATCCAAACAAATTCTTTAACGTTCCATAAAGAATGTGCAATTGAAGCCCATTTTTCAGAGTCAGTAGCAGATGATGCCGATAAATAGCCCATGCATTCTTCAAGTTCGAAAGCGGAGGGCGGGCGATTAAATGTCTGCCAAAACATGGCATCCAATCGCATGCTAGGTTCAGCATATTGCGCAATTATTTTCTTAGCCCATTTCTCCGATTGTTGATGAACAAAAGGATCATTCATTAAAATTAAAGATTGGGACGGAACATTTGAAACACTTCGTTTACCAACGGTGGAAAACGGGATAGGCGAATCAAATGCAAGCATGAATGAAGAAAGAAAATTCCTTCGTGCCGAAAGATAAATACTCCTACGACCTGCCCCATCAATAGGTCCACTAGCAGGCCTTCCCCTACCCTCTTGAAAAGCAGACAAATTAATGTTGATCGGTGGGCCAAACATAGTCTCATCCAACTCGCCAGAAATTAAAAGCATTGCATCGCGAATGGATTCACCAGAAAGCCTTTTCATGTTGGCATGGCTTAAGAAAAGATTATCGGGGTCGGATTTTTTCGCTAAATCGGAAGACGCAGAGGACGTTTGATACACAGATGAAAGCATAATTTTCTTAATAGTTTTTTTCAAAGACCAACCATCCTCAACGAATTGTAATGCAAGAAAATCAAGCAATTCAGGATGCGTTGGTTTTTCACCAAGCAACCCAAAATTATCGACGGAAGCAACAATACCTCTGCCTAAAAGATGGTGCCAGATTCGATTAACCATGACTCTGGGAAGAAAAGGATCAGCTTCAATATTGGTAACCCAGTCTGCAAGTTGCAACCTGCCACTACCTAAGTTTTGTACGGGAAGTTTAGCACCACCAAGAGCTGTTAAAAAGGAACGTGGAGCAGGTTCACCGAGGTTTTTATGACTACCGCGAACAAAAACTTTCTCATCGATGCCGCTACCTTCTTGCAAAGCCAACGCCAACTGGGAATCCCACTGCACTTCACCCTGAAGTATCTTTTGTTTTTCAAGCAGAGAGGCAACAGGTTGTTTTGCACTGGTATCAAATTTAATCAAACCAAAATTAACAACTGAATTTCCAATAGCCGCCAATACGGAATTTTTTTGATTATCAACCACCTTTTCTTGTTTAAGGAGTGAAGAGAATTCAAAAAGCAATTTCTGTATTTCTTGATAAAAAAGTTGATCATCAAGAGGAGCTAAAGTTTTAGAAACAAACTCGCGCGCAGGCGTAGGCAATAAAGGTTTATCTTGCCCGCCCTGCAAAACAAATCTGACAGCAAAGTTCAAATCATCAGAAGAAAACTCAAGATGTGCGGCTAGATTTTTGTAACGGGTTAGATCAATACTGACCCACCCCCAGTCATTGATATCGATAGTGCGGACCAAATTTCCGTGCAAAGGCCCAGCAATCATAATGTGGGCCCCAACAGAAGAATAAACTTTAGCTTTACCCTTTGCGAGAAAATGAACCCACCCATCTTCAAGAATAAAAGAAGGTGTAGATAAAATCCTACCCGCCCTGTTAGCGCCAAGGGAACCTGGCTCTGATTCTGCCCCTTTTGCGTACTTCAAATCTTGCCAAAAAGGATCAATCATCGCTGCTGAATATTCAACGAATTGGAATTCCGGTTTGGGTTTAGTCGCTACGATTTTAAGTGCGCCCAACTTGGCAGGGCCACGACCATAGGTAACATCATCGGGCATCCAATCCGAAACCGAAGTATTCGAATAATCAATGATTAGCTTTTTATTTTTAAAGGACTCCCTAAATTCCGAGTCGCCAACGACAGCCCCGGCATCTTTATTTTTAGAACGAAACAGTTCGGGATGTAGGATCTTTTTGGCAAGAAAATGATCCTGCTGCTTAGGGTCAGCATCAGCCTTTAACAAATAAGTCAAAAATCCTGAAAGCGTATTTAGGTCAACTTTCTCAGCAAGGGCAATCTTTTCCAACTCAGTTTTGTTGATTTTCCCAAGTGCGAGAACGGATGCATCATTTGGCATTACAGAATTGGTTTGCTTGATAGCATCAACAGCAATATGGCCCCATCCAACGGTTTCTTGATCAACAATTTGAATCGTGGCCATCTTACCTGCAAAGCGACGAACATCCATAGAAGCTAAAGCCATTGCGTTTAGATTTTTGCCTGTAATGCTAATTTCAGTTTTGCCATCAACCAACAAATTAACACAAGTTTTTCCAAGATGACTTCCGCCTCCAATAAGCAAAGAAATGTAATCCCTTTGGATTAAAAAAGGATCAGAAGTAAGAGTGCCGGTGGGTTGGTCAGAACGAGAAACCTTTTGTCCCTTTTTGTGGATATAAGAATTGACGAGAAACTTACCTTGAAACGATCCATCTTTTTGCTCAGGGGCGAGATCATTGGAAGAAACGGGGGCAGCACTAAAAGCATTACCCTCGACTTTCCACCCTTTAAGGCTGCCTGACTCAAAATCATCAATAAGAATATCTTGGCCAACCGAAGCAGGAACAGCGGGTCCGCTTGCAAGTTTGTAACCAAGGTTTGCAGCTTTGGCATAAGCAGGGAAATTAGCTGCAGCATTTTTAACAGCATCACTTAACTCTGCCTTTATTAGAGGCTCTAAACTATCTCTTATTACAGCTAGTTTTTGATCGATCTTTTTGTTTTTCTCCATGCTCTGAAAACGTGCTAACCGATAATGACTGCTTGAAAGAAAACCAAACAAGGAATAATAATCCTTAGTAGGAATGGGATCGAACTTATGGTCATGGCAACGGGCGCAAGCAATGGTAAGGCCTAGAAAAGTTTTACCAATTACATCAATTCGATTATCAAATCGATCCGCTTGATCGAGCCTAATATCAACAGGCGAATGCACTTCTTCGCCTAAGTAAAGAAAACCGGTGCCTAGAATGGATTCGTTCCAACCTTCAACAGGATGTAATCTAGGATTAGAGATTAAATCACCCGCAAGGTGCTCTTTAACAAATTGGTTATATGGGACATCAGAATTAAAGGCACGAATAACATAATCACGATACTGAAAAGCATTAGGAATCGAGGCATCGAATTCATGTCCGCGGGAATCTCCATAACGCACAAGATCAAGCCAATGCCTAGCCCATTTTTCACCAAAGGAAGAAGAGTCGAGTAATTTATTAACAACTTTTTCAAATGCATTGGGGGAGTTATCTTGAAGAAAAGCCTTGGTATCTGCGGGCAGAGGAGGCAAGCCAATAAGATCAAAATAAGCTCTTCTGATCAAAGCCTCTTTTCCTGCGGGGCTTGCGGGGACCAGACCTTTTTCAGTCATTTTATCAAGCACAAAGGCATCAATAGAAGATTTAACCCACGGATTTGAACTTAATGATTTAGGGTTAGATTTACTTAATGGCTGCCAAGCCCATTGCTTTTTTCTTTCTTCGATATTAAAGGTGTTGGCTTTTACAGCAACATTTTTTTCGACAGGCCAGTAAGCGCCATCCTTAATCCATTTACGGAGATCTTCGATTTGGGAAGCAGAAAGTTTACTTTTAGGAGGCATCTTGATTTCATCATCATAGCCAACAACCTTCATCAACAAACTTTCGTCTGGTTTGCCTGGAACAAACAAATGCCCGGATTCGCCACCCTTCAAAACAGAAGGCTTTGAATCTAACAAAAGCCCCCCCCGCTGTTTCTTTGATATGCTATGGCAATCATGACAATAGCTAACAAAAAGCGGACGGATTTTGTTTTCAAAAAAGTCGTGTTGGTTTTGATCAGCCCCCAAAACAGGGCGAACCGAGGTAATTAAAAATAAAGGAGCTATTAAAGCAAAAACTTTCCAACTCATGACCACCCCATGGTTAACAGGTGGGAAAAGAACCAATTAGAATTGTAACCGTTCTTATGGTGAGAATACAACCGTAAACAGACTGAATCATTGTTGCATAAGGTCAATGCAAATCAGGGTATTTCTACCACGAACATACAAAAGGCCACGCGCCAAAACAGGGGCACTCCAACAAGGTTCCTGAAGTAATGAAACCCCATTAGCGGAGAGCGAAGCGACAGATACCTTCTCAAATTTTTCAGGGTTAATTTTAATTAAATACAGTATGCCATCCTCTGCCTGACAAATGAAATGACCATCAACCTGCAACAAAGAACATCGAGTAAGTTCTGGCACCGACCATTTAACTTTACCTGTGTTTAATTCGATGCAACGAAGTTCAGCATTTGATTTATGCCTACCACTCGAACCATAAATAAAACCATCAACATGAATTGGGGTATTCCAATGTGCCAACATGGCTTTATCGCGCCCCCGGGTTTCATCATCCCAAAGAACCTTAATTGCACCCTTGTTTACTTCCAATAATGCTGAACCAGGGCCATAAGTTTCGGAAATAAAAATCTTATTCCCAATAACGACTGGGGTTGCTGCATTGACACTCTCAAGAGTTCTGGAACGCCAAGGGAAAAAGAAATCCTGCTTTCCAGTTGCAGGCTCAAAGCCAATCAAACCGCCCCTAGCAAGATGCAATCCATATTTTCTATTATCAATTGTCGCAATCAGGGGGCTTGAATAACTGGCAAGCTCATTTGAAAACTGATAAACAATCTTGCCTGTGTATTTATTAAAAGCAACCACCGCACTACCATTGCCCTTGAGTTGGGAAAAATCATTTTTATCACTGCCCTTGGGGCTTCCACCAACAGGAACCAAAAGAAGTTCTCCATCGATAGTCGGGGTACTACCAACGCCAAAGAAATTTTGAACCACGTTAAAATCAGCAACCGTGTTGATTTTCCATAGCACTTTGCCATTGGCAATATTAATGCAATGGAGCAGGCCTTCAGGGCCAAGGATATAAACGCGTGCGCCATCAACCACAGGATAGCAGCGTGGGCCATTGCTATAGCCATACAAATCTTGGTAGTCAGAATCGTAAGTAAACGACCATAATTCTTTGCCGTTTTGACTATTACAGCAACGCAACCTAGCGGTACCTTTAGCTTGATCAAAAAGAAAGGCCCTGCCCCTACTGATGGCGGGCATGGAATAGCCCTCTGCCATTCTAGCGCCCCAAAGGATTTTAGGGCCCGAAGCAGGCCATGGGGCAATACCCTTTTCAGGTGAGAAACTATTAGCGTTTTTGCCTAAAAATGATTCCCAATCGGCTCCGAATTTTCTGGTTCCTAAATCATCGGGCAAGGCTTCGTTTTGTGGGTCAGCACTATGACTACTACCAGGTTTTATGATTAAAAAAACAATTGATAAAACCGCAATAAAAGCCAACTGAGTGCATCGAAACATGCGTGGTCTCCTTACCTGCTTAATATTACTTGCTGACTATTTCGATTCTAGATCTTCTACGCCATTAAAAGAGAGCAGCGGTGGCTTACGAAGGTACTCGATTGATTTTGCCATAAGGCTTAAAGAGGCGGTATCATAATTTTCATTGTGATTAGCAATGAGCGGATATAAATCCCGACAGGCTGGGCCAAATTCACTGGCTTCGTAATGCCTTAATGCTGATTCATAAATATCAGCATCACTTCGCCATTCGATTGAAGAAACTTCAGCGTGAAGTTGATAAATATCTACAGGTTCGTTAATCCCAACAACCCTTATTTTTCTTAATTTTCGAGTTGCAAAAGCTGAGCCTACCAATTTTTTCGTAAAACCACTGATCAAAATAGGTACGCCCATCACCTTGGTAGCGCCTTCAATACGACTTGCTAGGTTGACGGTATGACCCAGCGCACCGTACTGAAATTTCATCTTACTTCCGGTATTTCCACACAAAGCCATTCCGGTATTAATACCAATACCTACTTTAACTGGAAAAGATATTTTAGTCTTCCATCGTTCCTGTACTGCGGGCATCCGAGCAACCATTGCCAACGCTGCTTTACAGGCCTTGATTGCATGATCAGACTGAGGCGCAGGGGCATTCCACATCGCCATAATTCCATCGCCTGAATAATTAACCACCACTCCATCGAAAGCCATGACACACGAGGTAAGCTCTTCCATAACATCAGCGACAAGATTACAAGTTTCCCTAGGATTAAGGGATTCAGAAATTCGAGAAAAGCCTCGGATATCTGTAAAAAGCACCGTGATTTCAGATTCATGCCCCTCGAGGAGCTTTGGGTTTTTCTGTAACTCCCGTGCGAGGTCTGCAGAAAAAAACTGTTCAAATTGAACCCGCAAGCGCCCAGCTTCAGCTTCCTGCTCTTGCCTCGCTAGACCAGCACCCACAGAACTTGCCAAGAGTTGGACGATTTGCGCCTCAAGCGGATTCACTCCAATATTGGAACCCGATCCCGCAGTTACTTTATTACGCACGCCATAAATTGCACCGACCACATTTTCTGCTTTATCAAAAATGGGTGAAGCAATAACCGCTTCAATTCCCATTACACTTTCACTTTCATTCTGAAGGTTTGCGCCGCTTTGATAAAAAGTTTTTCTACCTTTAGCTATTTTACCTAGAACTGACATGCTAAATTCACGATGCTCAACATCTTCATCTGGAAAACGGGCCTGAACCATCCATCTTCCATTTTTAATCATCAAGACCAAGCCACGATCCAAACCGATCAAATCCACAACAGCTTGCGCAGTATCTTGAAAGAATTCTAAAGAGCCACTAGCAGATTTTTGAACCGCAATCAGAGTTTCAAACCAAACTGCAAGTTTTTCCGGGCTGGGGGACTGGCCTAAATCTAGAAGACTACCAGAAGACTGCCCCGCGCTAAGGGTTATCGCTGATTCCATGGACTCCAAAAGGGCTTCATCTTCCCCACCCGATTCTCCCTCATCGTCCTCGGCAATAAAATCGATTTTGACACTGGTTTCACCAATGAACAAAGTTATGGGCAAAGAAATTTGGATAGATTCACCGATATTTACAGAATCACCATTATCAAGCCGGATAGAATTTCTTTGACTTAGATTTAAAATTCTTACTTTCGTAAGTTCGAACTGTTCAATTCTGACATGATTTCCGGAGACATAAGAATCAATCACGGTATGGCGCGCAATATTATCTCTTTGCGGGCCTCGACCAATCTCAAATGGACCATCTGAATGATCAACCTCGGCAACTTGCCCGTTGTAAATAACCGTAAAATGAAGCATCAAAAAGCTTTTCTCTTAATAATCCCACTTTCGACCATACAACAAAACCGTTCTAACAGATTAACAAACAAAAAAGCTGGCGGGAAGCTTTTTCCCACCAGCTTTTTTATTATTATCCGCTTCGTTACATCTTTAAAAAGTCAAACCAAATTGAATGGATAAGGCTTCAAGGCTCAAATCACTTAATCTCTTCGAGGCTTTTCCAAAACTTAAGGATTGGAAATCTAAACTATCAACCATGTTGAAATAATTATAGAGTTCATAGCCAACTTTAAAATGCATATGATCTTTGGTCAAAACTGCACCTACCCCGGTTTCCAACACCGGAACAACTTCGTGATACTTATTACTGATATTGTAAAAAGTGGTTGCACCGTTCCCGTTGGTTTCAGTCAAATTATTATTGAAGGTTCCACTAAGAAGCGCAACTTTGCCCCGGGCATAAAGTCCAAAATGTTTATTCAAGGCATAAGTACCTTCACCGCCTGCAGTTAAACCTGCGCCAGTGAAATTAACAGGACTACTCACAAAATCGTTGACTGCGCCAAGAGTTCCGCCGTTGTAAATTGCACTAAACTGCTGCTCAATCCAAGTAACCCGACCGCCCCCGGTAAATCGAAAATTCAGGTTGTCTGCAGCCCTATAGGTGCGACCTACATCAATATCAATCACATTCATGTCAAGGTTTCCCATAGCAGAAGCTGTAGAAACATCATCGAAAGTATTATTGGTGAGGGTGGCGTAGAGCGCCCCACCGTTAGGGGCAGCCAAAGAAGAGGACGCATTAGAGTGCAGGTAAAAATAATTTACACTCGCATCCCAGCCATCAGCAAATTGGTACCCCAATCCAACACGAAAAGCGCTGCGGGTTTCCCAATCAAGCGAATTAAGATTGCCATTGATTACACCAAGTCTATCACTCGAAGTAATTGCAAAATCAAATGCATCACGCCTAGGTTTAACCAAAAGGTATTCACCAGTCATGAACAAACCTTCAAGCTTGTAGCTTTTGCCATTTCTTTCAGACTCTAAATATTCTGAAGTGGCATCCTTTGTCTCAATCGAGCCAGCAGTTACCCCGGTTTCAACTGTTTTAATTTCGGAGACCGGTTTAGCGATACTGTTTTTAAGAACATTATCTTTATCGCCTGGAATGATGGAGATTGGAGGCGCAATGGGTGGTGGGGCTAGATCCTCCGTAGGGTTTGATTTATTTTTCAGCAAGTCCGAGGGAATTGGAAGCACAAAAGGCTTTCCATCCGTGGTTTCTGTATCTTTTAATTTAACCTGTTCCACAGGGGATTTGGCCTGTTCCACAGGAGATTTGGTCTGTTCCACAGGGGCGGGCATAATTAAGGGTTCAACTTCTGCAAAAACTGAAAATGTTGACCCAAAAAAAGCTGCAATCGCCAATCCGACCCGGAACTTTTCGCCATGTAAATTAAACATACATCCCCCAAACGCATTAAATTAAAAAGCATTGTTGCAATCTAAACTCATTCCCCAATGAGTCTAAAAACAACAAATATGACCGCCCAATAATGATGGATTTACCCTGAAAAAAAAAGCTGTCAAGATCATTTTTAATACCACGGTGTATTTATTTTTAAAATGATCTATAATTATAGGTAACTTAAATTATAAAAACGACCTTTATTAAAACTATGTCAATTTAATTAGGACCTTATTAGATGATTCCATTTAAAACAAAAATAGTAGCAACTTTGGGGCCCTCGAGTTCGAATGAACAAGTAATAAAAACTCTAATACTTGAAGGGGCACGAATCTTTCGCTTGAATTTCTCACACGGAAAGCACGAAGACCATCTTGCCAACATTGAATTAATAAGGCGCATTTCTCAAACAATCGGAATTGAAGCAACAATTATTGGGGATTTATGTGGGCCTAAAATCCGCGTAGGTTCTTTTGTCGATGGTAAAATCCAAATCAATAAAGGGGATACCGTCACCTTAGACACCAATCCTTGCATGGGCGCCAACAATCTTATTCACTCTCAATATGCTCTTCTTGCACAAGAGGTTTCTTTTGGAACACGCATTTTACTCGATGATGGCTTATTGGAATTTAAAGTTCTCGAGAAAACCGAAACCCAGGTGAAAGCAGAAGTAATTCGTGGCGGCATACTCAAGAACAACAAAGGCATGAATCTTCCAGGATTAGCTCTTTCAGTTCCCGCATTAACAGAAAAAGACAAAAAGGATGTTGATTTCATCGTAGGTCATCCTGTGGATTACATCGCCCTTTCTTTTGTTCGAAGCGCATCCGATGTAATAACATTGCAAGATTATATTCAATCTAAAGATGCGAGCATTCCTGTAATAGCAAAAATCGAGAAGCCACAAGCTGTTGCAAACATTGACGAAATTTTATCACAAGCAGATGGAATCATGGTCGCTAGGGGGGATTTAGGTGTCGAAATGGACCCTGAAAAAGTCCCCATAATTCAAAAAGATTTAATAAGAAAAGCACGCGCTGTCTTCAAGCCGGTTATTGTCGCAACCCAAATGCTTGAATCCATGACATCAAACCAAAGACCAACTAGGGCTGAAGTTTCCGATGTTTCCAATGCAGTATTTGAGGGAACGGATGCGTTGATGCTTTCAGGCGAAACTGCTGCTGGTATGTACCCTGTTGAATCTGTTCAAATGATGCGAAAAGTTTCTAAAGAAGTCGAATCTTGGCAGCTCCAAAACTATCAGTCTGCAGCTAACGCATTTACTGCCAACTTCATTTCATCTGATCCATTAAGGCAATCAGTAGCAAAAGCAATTGCAAATATCACTCGCGACATAGATGTGTGTGCGGTTGTAGTAAGAAGCCGTGGAGGCAAATCTGCCTCCGTAGTTTCATCAACCAGATTATCTTCCCCCATCTTGGCCCTTTCTACCGAACCTGCCATAGTGCGTAAAATGAATCTTCTTTGGGGTGTGACCCCTGTTTTGGTAAGCGCAGATGAATTCGAAGAACCAAAGATATATGCCCGAAAATTAGTTTCTAACATGGGACTTTCTAATCAAGGCAAATTCGTTCTACTCCTCTCCGGTTTCGGAAAATCGGAACCCGCAATCACTGTTCTTCCTGCATAAAGAATTCGCCATGAACAACCTCATTCCACAACTTCCACTCAGAGATGCAGAATCACACAAAGGCACCTTTGGAACAACTTTGATCATAGGCGGTTGCAAAGGAATGTCTGGCGCAATGGTGCTATGCGGCACAGCAGCGTTAAAAAGTGGCTCTGGTTTGGTTCAAATTGGAACGCCCACTTCCATCAGGTCGGAAATCGCAATCGGGAACCCATGCTACACCACCATTGGTCTTCCTGAAGATGATGAAGGGCGATTTAATCAACAGGCAATTAAACAAATCAGCCAATTTGCAGGTAGAGCCAGCGCAGTAGTTCTTGGCCCTGGAGCTGCGCCCACCAAAGCCTGCAAAGAAATGGCTGACTACTTACTTGGCCTTGAAACACCTGTTTTATTAGATGCGGATGCACTAAACAGCTTAGCTTCCGATGGATTCCCCACGGCATTTAAAAACAAACAAGTTGTAATCACCCCGCATCCAGGCGAGTTTTCAAGGCTAACTAGATTGACCGCCAAAGAAATCCAATCTGATCGCAAAACTCTCGCCATGAATTTTGCACTGTCACACGGAATTATTGTGGTTCTTAAAGGGCATGGCACCGTGGTAAGTGATGGTAAAAGCGTTTACATCAACGCCACCGGAAATGCCGGAATGGCAACCGGGGGCAGCGGCGATGTGCTTTCAGGAATTATTGGAGCGCTGCTTGGTCAGGGAATGCAAGCATTTGATGCTGCAAAACTTGGAGTCTATTTACACGGGTTAGCAGGAGACCACGCAAAAAAACTATTGGGCGAGCACAGTTTGACTGCGCTGGATATTCTTGAGCATATACCGAGCGCATTTCTTTTTCACGAAAAGGCCCTCGCATAAAAGTGTTTGCTTGCAATCTCTTGAGCAGCAATAAGCAAAGGGCACACCAGCATCACATTAGGAATCTGCAGACTTCTTAAGCAAGCGTGCAAATTCATAAATCGATTCTTCCTGCATCTCTGTTTCAATTGAACCTGGGCGCAAGGTGCGAATCTTTGACATCGCCTCTTTAGGAGACATCCCCTTAGCTACATAATAAGAAGCTAGGGCCACTCCGGTTCTTCCCATTCCCGCTGCACAATGCACCGCAACACCCATATTTGAAACGTGCGCTTTTAATATCGATTTTATAATTCGATCTAATTGGGTTAAAGTGGGTGGTTCCATATCCACCACAGGTTCATGAATCATCATCAATCCTGCACCATCGATCCAATTGCGAGGCAACTTTTCTTCGGTGAGGGTTATAAGCAAATCGATTCCATTTTCTCTAAGCCATTCGATTTCTTCTTGGGAAACAGGCCGGGCCAGGCCCGCTAGTTTCTTCTCATCAACCCACGAAAATCCATATGGTTCGCTCATCTGCAATTCCTAATACATAAGGTGTTGGCCATACTTTTGCCTAATCTGGTTCAATGTCTCCCAAACCTTGTCATCCTGCTTCATGAATCCTACCACAGATGCGGTTGATGCACCCAGAGCCTTTGCAAGATCGCTAACTCGTGCCTGACAAAGTTCCAACATATCAAGCAGTGCACCTACAGCGGGTAGAAACGCAGGATTTTTCACCCCTACTGAAAGCCTGCCTTGTTTATCTAAGGCAGGCAATATTTCTTGATGACTAGCAAGCCATCCATCCTCTGCCCCGACTTCCAAAGGTTCGCGTAACTTCAAATAAAAAGCTTTTCGTAATCGCCTCAATGCTTTAGCTTTATTTTCGTGCTGCGACCTGCTTTCTTCCGCTATCACCAACAACTGGCTGGAAAGATGCCTTATTCTTACTGCAGAACTCGTTTTATTGCGCTTCTGCCCACCAGGCCCACTTGCACGGTATGTATCCACCTCGCATTGACGAAGCAACATATCATCAGAAAGATTTACCCATTCATAGCGCATGATAAAAAACAAGGGGCCCATGGTTGTGGGACCCCTTGCCAATTGGAATAAAAATCCAAGCTTACACTTCCAGCTTCTCACTGTTTCCCACAAACATTTTGTAATGCCGGGTGCGTAAATATCTTTCATAGCCAAAAAAGTCAGCGCTGGTTATACAAATACCTTCATTCGTAATTAACCCCGATGCCGAAATAATTTGCGTCGCTGACGCTTCTGGATCTCAATGACATCTTGGTCAGAGTAAGATTCTAGCTTCCAAGGCGCGCGCATTGGATTACTGAGCATCGCATTGGCCTCTGAATTATCAAAGGTATAAGCCTTAGGATCCCATTTCAAGCTCTTGCCAGTCCTTAAGGCAATCGCACCAATTTGGCAAACAATCACAGAGCCACCACCAATGGACGCATTACAAATTGGCTTCTTGCCATTTTTTCTGCATTCAAAGAAGTTACCCATGTGATCATTCGAAACTTCAAGTCTGATCGCATCTGGCTTCAGTGGTTCTTCAAGCAACTTTGGATCACTTGCGGTAATCTTGCCTCGATTTACAAAGATCCACTGATTGTTTTCACCAACAAACAAAATCCCATTGCTATCTTTATCACCGATGGTGTCAGGCAGCGTGGAATCGGAAACCAACAACTTGGCACCGTTGGCGTAAGTGTAGGTAACCTTGAAAGTAGGATGACAATTATAACCATTGTTACCCTTATAAGGTTCTGCACCCGTGGCTTCAACAGCGATAGGCCCGCTGCCATCCATTCCCAAACCCCATTGTGCAATATCAATGTGATGGGCGCCCCAGTCGGTCATTTTGCCACCCGAGTAATTGTAGAACCAGCGGAATTCATAATGACAATTGGTGAATTCAATCTTTCTAGCGTTACCCTTATTATCTTTTCTTTCGCCACGAGCTTCATAAAGATAATCAACCATGGGGGTTGGCCCCAACCACATATCCCAATCCAAAGTTTTTGGAGCTTCACCCTTGAGGATTGCGCCACTCACGGGGTTGCCACCAATACGGGCTTCAACTTGCTTAATCTTTCCGATACGGCCATTACGAACCAATTCGCAAGCGAGTCGGAATTGCTTGCCAGACCGTTGTTGACTTCCAGTTTGGAAGGTACGGCCCGATTTTTCAGCAGCTTTCATCACGGCCAAGGCTTCTTCGACAGTCAAAGTCAAAGGCTTTTCGCAGTAAACGTCTTTGCCTTTTTTGAGTGCTTCAATTGCAACCAAAGCATGCCAATGATCAGGGGTAGCGATTGTTACAGCTTCGATATCCTTGCGGTCAAGAAGTTCGCGAAAATCTTTAAAACCCTTAACATTGGTAGAACCATCTTTGGTCATCATTTCAACTGCATTAGCTAAATGGTTTGATTCAACATCACATGCAGCAACGAATGTCGCTTTATTTCTGCGAGCATCGCCGTAAATAGCACGCCCTCTGCTTGAAGGACTTCCAATACCGATGGCACCCATAACTGGGCCATTAGGAATTTCTTGTCCTTTGGCTTCTTGAGCAGCCACGGTTTCCTTGGCATACCACATTGGGTAACCAGCAGATACTAATGCAGCAACTGCCTTCTGGACAAACCCGCGCCTTGACATTGAATCAAAATACATAATTAGCTCCTAAATTGTTAAACAAGGACATCTCCCCAACATTGGCAAATTATAATCGAATGGAACAACAATTGTAAAAGGAATTGGCCTACCCATTCACTTTTTTTCATGTTATTACCATCCCCGAAGGAAAAACCCTTTATTGGTAATATGGAGAATTAGTATGAATTGGAAAACGAATTTAGCCGCTATATGCTTGGGGTTATCCATTTTAACAACTTCCACCCTAGGCCAATCCCCACCTTCTAAAAAATTCCCTGCAACCGTTGCCAATATCAATGGCGAGCAAATCAGCGGTACTGAACTCGAAAGCATCATTAAACAAATGGGCCCAAGCCCAGTTCAAGTGCCAGAAAACACCAGAAAACAAATGGTTCGGGATGCAATGGCAATGCTTATTGATGATTTGCTAATGCAGCAATTTATCAGGCAAAATACTGCAGCAATTCCAGAGCAAGCTTTGGATCAAAAAATGGTAGAACTTGCTGCGGAACTTAAGAAACAAGGAAAAACCATCCAAAGCCTATGCAACGAAACCCAACAAACTGAAGCTCAATTAAAGCGAACTATGCGCCTTAAGTTGCAATGGGGGAATTTCGCAGCAGCAAAAATCAAAGATGAAAATGTTTACAATTATTTCCTTCACAACAAAGATTTCTTCGATGGCACCATGGTCGGGGTTTCACTGATTGTCATGAGAATTCCCCCCGGAATGAGCCCAAGTGAAACAGCAAAACTTAAAGCCAAAATGCAGGATGTCAGAAACCAGCTAGTGATGAATAAAATAGATTTTGCAAGTGCTGCCAAAGCCTATTCGCAAGACTCTTCTGGCCCAATGGGGGGGAATCTAGGATTAATCCCTCGGAAATATGCCATGGAAGAACCTTTGGCGAGCGCAGCTTTCAAATTGGCTCCCGGGCAAATCAGTGAGGTGATTGAAACAGAAATGGGTGTTCACTTGATAAGAGTCAACGAAAGAAAAGACGGAAAACTTTCAGACTTTACTAAAATCAAAGACGAAGTCAGAGATTTTTGCAGTGAAGAATTTTTCCAAGACACTTTAGCAAGACAAAGAAAAACAGCCCGAATCGAAGTCTTCCTACCCTAAAACTTATCAAACAAGCACAATTCGACACAAAAGCTTCGGGACAATCCCCCGAAGCTTTTTTTGTTATTCTCCCATTCCTTGTTTTATTTCTTCACCGATTTCGTCTAAACTTTAAAAAGGTAGCCAACAAAGAGAAATACCGACCCTATTGATTAATTGATTATCATGAGTTCAATCAACCGGTTTCGTCCATACTTACAATACCTGCCAATACTTTTAGGGTTGGCCTTTTGGGTTTCATTGCAACCACTCTACAGCGAAGAACTTTCAACCGAACGCGAATTACTTAAAACCGCAGGATTCAACCCCGCGAATACTCAAACCTTAATTCCACTGTTTAAAGGTCGTTCTTCATCAATTCCTTCTAAGGCAAATATCGAAAAGTTGATTGCCCAACTTATAAACGGAAACCCAGAAGAAAAACTTGCTGCTAAAAAAGATTTAATCTGCATGGGCGACTATGTAATCTCAACTCTCAAAAAGGCATCAGGGGAAATACTAGACCCAGCATCTGAAAAAAATCTTAAAGACTGCATCGAACTGCTAGAAGGGAAAGGCTCTGAAAACCTTATTTCTTCTGCACTTAAAGTTATTGCATCGGAAGGAAAAACAGAATCATCTGAAGTTTTATTTGCTTACCTTCCCTTTGCTGCTGAAGAAGTATTGCGCAACGAATGCGAATCTACATTAAAGGCTTTATTTGTAACATCAACAACTTCGGGAGCTGTCTTCGAAAAAACACTAACTGACCCTAACCCATACAAACGAGCTGTCGCTGCAGAAATTCTAGTGCGAAAGGGAAACCCAAAACAGATTGCAATGGCGAAAAGCCTTCTGAACGACGCCTCTTCTTTAGTCCGAACAAGATTAGTGCTAGCCTTTTTAGAACAGAAAGACCGAATCGCTATGCCTACAGCCCTTAAACTTTTGGCCTCGGATTCTAAGGACACCTCTTCTTTGATTGAAACAGCACTTGCGAATATGGCAGGCGAATGGGCAATTCAGGGGCCCAAAAATGATGATTCAATTTCAAGAAGTATCAATCAAGCTGCCTGGGAAGGCTGGTGGAAATCTATCAATGAACAAGATTTGCTTGCAGTATTACGAGAATCAACCGCGCCTATGACAATGATTGCGGAGGCCGATAAGATTTTCAAAGACAACAACATTGAACTGATCAAAAAATACATCAACAGCAAATCATTTAAAAGTAACCCTGCCCTGCAAGCTTTTCTTTTAAACCGTGCAGCCTTCGACATAAATATTGCAAAACTAATCGAGCCAGATTCCAACGCAATCAAACTCCAATTACAATCAAACCAAGTAACTCCTGCACTTATCAGGCTGATTACTTTAGTAAGGCCTGCAAATGCAATCGAAATCATATTGGCCTATATCCCTTCTTGCCATGACGACAATATTCAGGATCTTCTAGGTGAATGCTTAGGGCTTTATCTGAATGATCAAAACACAATCCCCCCTGCCTTGATCGCGGCATCAACCTCAATTGTTGAGGAAATCAGAACATTTGCAGGAAGGGTTTTAGCAAAATCTTCAAATGAAATAGCACAAAAAGTGTGTACAACTTTGCTGGCAGATTCATCGGCAAGAGTGCGATTTGAAGTTGCACGGGAATCCATAAAAAACCAAAACAAATCTGCGATTCCTATCCTTATTGAATTGATGACAAAAGTCCCCGCAGAAAAAGCAGAAACAATTGACCAAACCCTTAGGGCTATCGCCAAAGATAAGTCACCTGATAGCAAAAACGATAGCAAAGCGGATGCTGCAGCATGGAATACATGGTGGCAAAAAGAAGGAACTCAATTAGTCCTGACTCCAGGGGCAAAAACCCAAGAGGCACTAAAAAACTTTCTAGTAGTTGAGTCGTTCAATCAAGAAAAAAAATCAGGGCGAGTATTCTTGATCACCCCATCAGGAAAAACTCTCTGGGAAATTGCAAATCTTTCCAACCCAACCGATGCCCTCTTACTACCAAATAACAAAATTTTAATCACCGAACAAGGCGCAAACAGAATCACCGAAAGAGACACCAAAGGAAATATATCTTGGGAAAAATCTGCTACGAATCCTTTCCTTTCACAGCGCCTATCAAATGGAAACATTTTCATAGCTTCCAGAAACAAAATCGTTGAAGTCGGCAGAAATGGCAATGAGATCTTCAGCTTTTCCTACCCTAATGAAACAATTCTGGCTGCCTGCAAAACGCGCACCAACGAGTACGCTTTACTGAGTTACAATGGGGTATTCTTAAAACTCGATTCCAAAGGCAATGAAGTTTCAAAATCACGGATTCCTTTCCCCACCAACTTCGGTATCAATGGTGGCGCAATAACTCAAAATGATCGCGTTCTTGTTAGCATTCCAACACTAAACAAAATCATGGAATTTAACTTCAGTGGTCAGGCTACATGGGAATCAACAATAACAATGCCAGGAATCCCTACTAAACTTCCAAATGGAAATTTAGTGGCACCAAGTTTAAACGGATCAAAAATTGTTGAAATCCAAATGGATGGCAAGATAATATACGAAAGCGCACCAAACTCTTATCGCTCGATTAAAGTAGGTAAAGCCCCATGACAAATAAATTCAGGAATGTTGAGCAACTTCAGTTTTTTCAAATACTAAGCACCCTTGCTATAAGCTTAGGTATCTTCATCTATTGCACACTACCCCGCCCAATCCTTGCACTTGAAAATGAAGACTCCCTCGAAACTGATACGGTTTATCTGACAAAGGCTGGATTCTCTCTTGCACCTAGCGATCTGGGAAACTGGCTTAACCGAAAATCAAAAGGCACATTCACCGAAACTGAAATCGTGAAAGCACTGGCAGATCTTTCATCTTCCTCGAGAGAAATTCAAACTCAAGGAATAATGGCTTTGACCTCAATGGGGCCGACCGGAAGGCCAGCATTAAGAAATCTGGAAAACTCTTCTGAAGGCGCAATTAAAACACTCGCCAAAAACTGTTTAGATATGGTGGGCACACAATCCAGCAGAACCGAAATCGCAGTAATTCGAACCTTAGCCGCAAGTTCACCAGATTTAGCAATACGTGGCATACTTGAAGTATTCCCTGTCCTAGACGAAGAGGCAACATGGGACTTTGCGAGAAAAACCCTCTTCGAATTAACATGGAAGAAAGGGGCCCCAGACGCATTAATTATTGATGCGCTTTCATCGCCTTCAAAAACACAAAGAATTCTCGCGTGGGAAATGCTGATTCCTGCTCAGAAACTTCTGCCAAAAGATCTGCTTCAAAAAAACATTAAAGATGAATCTCCTGAAGTGAGGTTTTTAATCGCTTCAACCCTGTCACGGAATCTGGATTCATTAGGAATCGAACTGCTGATTGAGTTACTCCCGATTCTTCCCGAAAACAAAGCCCAAGAATCAGAAGATCTGCTTCTCGAAATTGCAGGAGATCTTGCACCACAAGAATTGATTAAGAATAAGGGAACCCCAAAGGGGAACACTGGGGCTTGGAAAAAATGGTGGACGGAAATCAATGGCGAAAAATTACTGCCTGAATTCACGCTAAAAACCCCCACCCCAGAAGATCAAAGAAAAATCAAAGACTTAATCAGGGAGTTGGGCGATGACAATTTCGAAACTCGCGAAAAGGCTTCGATGAATATAAAGGCTCTCGGCGACCTTGTCGTCCCCTCGCTTAGATCGCTCACCAATTCCATGGATGTTGAAATTAAAGGCAGAGCAAAAAGCCTACTCGAAGAAATGGGAGAATCTAAATCGAAGCCGATTTCTCCATCGCTTGTAAGAATCCTCGCCCTTAAAAAAACCAAAGGTTTGTTGCCCGCGTTACTGGCATACTTTCCCGTCGCAGAGTCGGATGAGCAATTTAACGAATTCCTCGAATCCGCAATCCTTTATGCCCGCCAACAATCGACCCCTGATGATGCGGTCTTAAAATCACTTAATGCAGAAAATCCAAGGGTTAAACTAGCTTCCGGAATTCTGCTTCTACCATTCGGCGATGCAAATTCCAAAGAAGCAATTAAAACCATCCTTGTAGATAAAAACCCATGGATTCGAAATCGCATGGCTCTGGCCCTGGCGAATCTTGCAGACAAAACTGCTATCCCGATTTTGATAAACACGCTTGCAGATTTAAATCAGGAACAATCCTCGGATACCGAAACTTTTCTTTTCGAACTCGCAGGGGCAAACCTCCCCACCAATTTTCCGACTTCACCTTCGGACCGAAAGAAAACAAAAGATGCATGGCTCGCTTGGTGGGATAAAAATGCTGATAAAACATCGTTAACAAAAAGCCTTCTTGGAAACCTACAAGCTGTTTCCAAGGGTAACACCATCATTTCAAGCCTTGCCAATAATCAAGTTCTTGAATTGGATCGCAATGGAAAAGCCCGTTGGACAATAACAGGCCTTTCCGGCCCCATGGATGCACAAGCGCTCCCTAATGGCCGCATTTTAATCACAGAACATCACAACATGAAAATCACCGAACGCAGCACTAAAGGTGATATTCTTTGGACAAAAACCCTTACCTCTAACCCTCTTAGTGCGACCCGGCTTCGCAGTGGCCTTACATCCATCACCTGCAGAAATATGATTCTTGAAGTTGATCGATCTGGTAAAGAAATACTTAATTTACCAAGGCCTCAAAGCGACATCATGAGTGCTGAAAGGCTTAGAGATGGGTCTTACCTTGTTGCGACCAACCAAATGACATTGCTGAAAATTGACCGCACAGGCAAAGAATCTAATATTGTCCGCTTGCCTTTGGGCGTCGCAAGCCATGCCAATGATATTCTTCAAGATGGTACAGTAATCCTCCCCTTAACTTGGCATAACAAACTCCAAGAAATTGATCCTTCAGGAAAAGTTGTTTTAGACATAGCGGTCAATCAACCTACTGCTGCAGTAAGGTTACCCAATAAAAATATTCTCATCGCAACCCAAACTGTTCCCCCAAAGCTGATCGAGTTTGACCGAACAGGGAAGCAACTTTCTGAAAAACAGGCCCTTCACCCAGTGTTCAGGATTCGAACTAGATAAACAAACCAAGCCAGGAGGCTATTAAAATGCCGGTACGACAATTAGGGGCATTAATCTTGGCAGTGTTATTGCCCTTCGCCTTAAACAACACGACTGAGGATGAAAAAACACTTGCGGATGCTGGTTTAAAAACAGATGGGAATTCGTTGATTCAATTTTTAGCCCGCCGCTCTGAAGATAAATTTGACCCCATTCAGATCAAGGCACTCATTGCAAAATTAGGGGATGACAATTTTGAAACCCGCGAACAAACCTCTGCAACCCTGAATGCAATCGGAATTGCAGCCTTGCCTGATTTAAAAATAGCTTCAAAAAGTACGGACGTCGAAATATCTCGAAGGGCAAAAGATTGCATTCTAAAAATCGAAGAAGGGTCGCGAAAATTCGTCGTAGCAGCAACAATTCGATTATTGGGCACAAAGAAACCTGAAGGCGCACTGCAAGCTTTAATAAGCTATTCACAGTTTTCAGAACTTGATCAAACCACCGAAGATTTAATCCACGCGATCACTGCTACAGGTTCAGAAAATGGGAACCCCTCGAAAATCATTCTTGATGCGATTCGTAGCGATAAATCTGTGGCCAAAACTCTCTGCGCAGAAGCATTGGCAAATATTAACCCGGATTTGTTTAAGAAAGAAGCACTCTCACTGCTTAAATCTGATGAACCACGAGTGCGTTATAAAGTCGCCCTAGCCTTTGCCAAATTGGGTGACAAAAAATCTATCGAGCCACTCGTCAGCAGCATTAGTTCTATAAGCCAATGGGAAGCCTCGCTACTCGATCATTTGCTTAGAAAATTACTACCATCGAACCCGCCCCCGGTTGGACTTCCTCAACCTGAACTTCAAAAAGAATGGGCAAAGAGGACCACGGATATTTCAAAAATACCTGAAGCTCAACTTGCTTTTAATGCCAAAAACATGGGAAAAACGCTCGTTGTTTTATTAGATGCAGGCAAGATAATTATGCTGGATTCAAGCAATAATATTCTTTGGAAAATCGACAACCTGCAATTTCCCTTAGATGCCCAAATTCTTCCTGATGAAAAAGTCCTGGTGGCAGAACATCAGGGAAACAAAGTTACTGAACGAAATAAAAAAGGTGAAATAATTTGGGAAAAGAAAATTGATGGCCCACTGGCAGTACAAAAACTTGAAGATGGATCGATTTTTATTGCCTCAAAATCCAATATCGTTTTTGTTGATCAAAAAGGCAAAGAAATATCCGAATTTACCCCGCCCAACAATGAACCAATAATGAAAGCTAACATTGCTTCCAATGGAGATATCTGCCTAGTTCTTAGCACCCCACAAGGAAATGCAAAGTTCGTCCGATTTGATAAAAACAAGAAACCTGTCGCCACTTACGATATTGATGTTAGAACCTCAGGCGGAAAAGTTGATATTCTTCCCAACGGAAATTCCCTCATCACTGAAGTTTATGGCAACAGGGTTATTGAATTTAACAACGAAGGGAAAGAAGTATGGCAATTTGAATGCGAGCAACCCGTGGCTGCTGTGCGATTGCCCAACGGAAACACTCTTATTACATCAATGACGCAAATGAAAGCCCTAGAAATAGACCCAAAAGGCAAAGAAATCTGGTCCTATAAATCAAACACCAGGGTTACCCGAGCCTTTAGACCATGAGTAAAATTTTTCTGCGATCCTTGCTGTTTTTAGTTCTTATCTGCAATGTTACGCATGGAGGATGGCCTGAAGATGAAGTGAATTATTGGGACGAGATAATAATTAAAAAATCGGGTATTTCGACCAATCCCAAGGACATTCAAAACTGGCTGCAATCAAGAATCCCAAATGTAACAAACGGAACTAAAGCTTCCAAATTGGTTATTGATCTTGGAAACGAAAGCTTTGAAGTTCGAGAGCAAGCCTCCAGAGAATTACTGAAGCTTAACAATCTCGCAATATTTGAATTAAAAAAAGCGACCAAAAACAAGGACATCGAAGTTGCCAAAAGGGCTTCAGATTGCCTTGAACAAATATCTCCACATGAATCAATTGCTCTCAAAACAGCGATCCTTCGATTATTGGGAAAGTCGAATCCGGAATTGGTTTTCGAATACTTCATCAAAATAGCAGATACCCCAGAACTTGATCTCCTTACATCAGAAGCATTGCTGGATGCTTTTAGTATTACAATAAAATCAAACCCAACATTGGTAAGAAAACTTGAGGATTTTGCGCAAACCAAGGATATCAAAAGCCGAATCCTTATTGCCCGGGTACTTGCAATTGGGAATCCCAACGGGAGTGCATTCAGGAAACTTTTAACTGACGACCAAACTATCGTAAAAGCAAACGCACTCCTTGCACTTCTTCAAGAAAAAGACAAAAAGGCCATTGGGTTACTAATAACCATATTGCCTGAATTGAAAACCAATCAATTGATGCCGATTGCAGGACTACTTAACGAATTGATTCAAGACCAAGCTTCGGAAAAGGAACTTGCGAAAGAAAAACCTTCTGCGGTAGAACTACAAAAACTATTTGCTTCCGCATGGAATGGCAAAAATGCCTCAACTAATCTAAACACATATACTTTCAATCAATTACAACCTAAGCGCATCCTTGCGTCTCTTGCAGAACCCAACCTGAGTGGAAAAATTTGTTCCCTCAATCCAGATGGTTCTGTTAGCGAACTTTTTCGCACCAATTCTTACGCTGACCTAGCTTGTGCAATCAATCACACCCTGTTTTTCTTAATGGAACGATCTAGGGGCCACGTGATCATCAACAACATTGGCGAAATTTACGAAAGAAGCGACCCGCTAATATCCACTTTTGGACTTGATACAGATGAGTTAGGAACGAAGTTTATTCTGAATCGAAAAAATCTTTTAGTCCTCGATTACACCAACAAAATTATAGAAAGTATTGAAGTCAATAATGATTGCCTGGCGGGCGCCCGCTTAATCAATGGCGACTATGCAATTGTTTTCAAGGATAAATCTTTGATTATTCTTGATGGAAAAAACCTTAAGAAGGAAAAAACAAAGATTTCATTAGGGGTGATTGAACCAACCCGCACCATTCTTGGTTATCAGATTCAAGGAACCCGATCGGGTTCGATTTTAATACCTGAATTCGGAGGCAAAGCGATCAATGAGTATGATCAGACAGGCAAATTGCTGAAAACCATTAAATTTAGCATAAACGCTGGAAATTCCACTATTTATGGCCCAACTTTAACCATGAATACCAATGGCAATTTTTTAATAGGTACCCGACTAGGGCAAACTGTCACAGAGTTGAACATGGAAGGCAAAGAAATAAGAAACTGGGCCCTAGATTCTAAATTACACCGCATTTTTTCCCAACCTTTGCGAATTATTTGGCCCGACTAACCATTTTATAACCAATAGGGGCTTGATTTCTTCCACGAAAATACCATACTTAAATTAGCTTCGCTGGAGTGGTGGAATTGGCAGACACACCATCTTGAGGGGGTGGCGCCCGTAAGGGTATGTGGGTTCAAGTCCCACCTTCAGCACTGTTATTTTAGTAAGCCTGTTTTTAAACCCCTCGCTTTTCGCATTCATTTCGCTTATTATTTTCGGCATACAGATTTTTGGTTTCCCTCTATTACTGGATTTATCTCCATGCTAATTCATGCCATAAAATCCTTTATAGTTTCTTTGTGCCTTGCATTGCTGGCAACATCGACAGGCTTTGCTCAGGAAAACCGACAAGCCGATGTTATTTATGGCAGAAAATACGGCCTTGCCCTGACCATGGATGTTTTCAAGCCAACGGTTAAATCGAATCGCGCCGCCATCGTTATGATAGTTAGCGGCGGCTGGTTCTCTAGCCCTGAAGCAATTAATCCAAAATCCACCAATCCGTTTACAAGCCGTGGTTACCATGTATTTGCTGTGGTGCACGGCAGCCAGCCAAAGTTTACCATTCCCGAAGCGATTGAAGACCTTCATCGTGCTACCAAATTCATAAGATCAAAAGCAAAAAAGTATGACATTGACCCAGAGAAAATTGGGATTTCAGGTGGCTCTGCAGGCGGGCATCTTTCATTAATGATGGGAGTTGCAGGCAAAAAAGGTGGCGAATTAAATCCAAAGGACCAATTACAAGGATTTGAGAGCGGGGCTAACGCTGTTGCCTGCTTCTTTCCACCAACCGATTTTCTTAACTGGGGTGAAGAAGGTAAAGAACAATTAGGCAGGGGCCCTCAGGCAATCCCGAACATAGTTGCGCCATTTGATTTTGTAGTTTTTAATCAGCAAAAAAAACAGTTCGAACCAGTCGAAGACATTATGGAGAGAAGAAAAATCGGTGCGGCCATTTCCCCTATCACTCACATCAGTAAACAATCTGCACCATCTTTGATCATTCATGGCGACCAAGACAAACTAGTTTCTATTCAACAAGCTGAATCATTTGTAAAAAAAATGAAAGATGCTGGCGCAATTGCGGAGCTAGACACCAGAAAAGGGGCAGGCCATGGCTGGGCTAATATGGACAAAGATCTTGAGAAATTCGCTGATTGGTTTGATCTGCACCTATTAAACAAAACGAAGTGATAACCTCTTAAAGTCATCACTTCGTTATTCAACAAATCAATCTTGAATAATTGTTAACCCACAAAAACCCCACCCGTGAACAACGGATCGTATGCGTAGAAGTTGTACAACTGGCCTTTTTGATACCTAAACACTTTTACTTCAGGCCCACCATTGGTGTAGGGCGCAGTTACAATTTCAGCAACACCATCGTTATTGATATCCGCCATTGCTACTGATAGGCCACCTGTAAAGTTAATATCGTAAGCAAAGAAGGTGTCGATCAAGCTAGTTCCCGAACCATTAAAGACCTTAACATGAGGGCCGCCACCTGGGCCTGCTGCTACAACAATATCGCTTACAATATCGCCGTTATAATCTCCGGCACCAACAAATACACCTCGGTTAATACCAGGATCAAAAGCGAAGAAACTTGCAAGTACAACTTCCGTGCCCTGCGAAAGCTGGAAACCGCTGACTGCAAGAACATGGGGGCCACCACCAGGGCCTGCACCAACCACCACATCAGAATAGCCATCGCCATTCACATCACCCGAAGCAACACTAATGCCCCCGGTAAAGGCAGGATTGTAAGCAAAGAAACTAGCAATGTTGGAATAATTCTGGCCGCTAAAGACTTGAACATGGGGGCCACCACCTTGGCCAGCACCAGTGATGATATCTGCATAGCCATCGCCATTCACATCACCGACTGCAACGAAAATACCATCATTAAATGCTGCATTGTAAGCATAAAAGCTGTGAACAAGTTGCAAGCTGGTTCCATCATAAACATTGACCTGAGGGCCGCCCCCTGGGCCTGCTGCTACAATAACATCAGCAATACCATCACCGGTGATATCGCCCGAAGCTACGCGCACACCACCCCTAAAAGATGGAGCAAAAGCAAAGAATTTCGTCGTTTCTTGAGTTAAAAGATTGTAGACATTCACTTGCGGGCCGCCGCCTTCATTCGTGCCGGTCACTATCAAGTTGCTGGTTGCGGTAACAGCCTGATAAATCGTTCCAGTTGAGGAAGAAAAATACATAGTGTTGGGATCCTGGGGCGAACTGTTGGAACCATTGGGCGAGCCAAGATAGTTCGCAGTAATCGTATGACGACCACCCGTCAAAGTACTAGTGGTGCAAGTGAATACACCATTGGTGCCGGTACTACTTGGAATAGGAATGCCGTTATCCAAGAATTCAACATCCCCTAGATCCACTGGAAATACACCAGTATTTGGATCAATACCCGTATAATTAACACTTGCTGTAAAGGTAATCGAGGCAAGTCTATCTGCGGGATTTCTAGAGGACACAAGGTCAAGCGTGGTTATGGCGGTCGGCAAAATCTGCTGCGAAAATATGGGCGAAACGGCACTACCATTTACATTACTATCCCCAACATACCAGGCATCAATCTGATGTAAACCAACAGTGCTTATTGAAGTAAGGAGGGTAGCGGTAGTGGCACCCGTGGCTGGATCTATAACGGTTGAACTCATGGTTTGCAAAGGCTGAATGACGCCATCGATTCGGAAGAGAACCTGACCGGTTGCAGAACCACCTGCGTATTGAGGAATTACAGTAGCAGTTATAGTCAAAGGTAAATTGGTGCCATAATATATGGTAGTAGCATTGGTGGTGACAGTTGTGGACGAACTTGATTTGTCAACGCTTTGAGAAATGATATTGGAATCGCTATCGCCAAAAATACCCTGGCCAACAAACCTTGAAGTAATCACATGAGGCGAACCATCGACACTTAAGGTGGTTGTCGTAAAGGTTGCAATGCCGTAGGTCAAAGATGGGGTAGCTGCCGCACCAACACCGGCACCACCGGTGATTGTTATTGTGGGTGTACCCGTGTATCCCGCACCGCCATTTGTAACAGCAATTGCTGTTACAACACCATTAACTACGGTAGCAATTGCTGTTGCACCAGTACCGCCACCACCTGTAATTGTTACTGTAGGCGCACTTGTGTACCCTGTACCGCCATTTGTCACTGTAATTAAGTTTACAACCCCAGCCACAGGAACTTGCCCTATTGAAACTCCTTGATCGAAGTAAGTTACAGTACCGCTAGTAACCGTTCCTGTTAACGCAGAGATGGTAGAGGTAAAGGTAACAGATTCCCCATATTGGGTAAGGTTATCAACATCGCTCGAGGTCAATACATTTGTGGTAATTACACCAACGCAAGTCAACGTAACATCGTTACCAGTTCCTCCAACATAAGAAATACGATAAGAAACGCTATCCCCAGCGGCGTCAAGAACCGTAACCAAAGAACCTTCCGCCTGACCACTAAAGATACCAACCACAGGGTCTGATCCATCATTGCTAATAATGGTATAATTGTTTTCGCGAACTATTGGGTTGAAATTCAAGTTAACATGAAGCACAGGGCTGCCAGAAAGATCTACAGTCCCATTAACCGCAAATTGATCATAAGCTGTGCCTGCAACCGCACCTGATGTATCGAGATCAAACGAAAAGACACCGACAGAACTTTGCGCACTAATACCAGAAGTAGTAAGGACAGCAACATTGGAAGTTTGAGTTCCAGGGGTTACTATACCGTTTTGGCCTGCAGTCATGTTTAGAACACCAATTTTACCATTACCTGTAAGGGTACCGCTGGTGTTAACAAATACCGGTACATTATCTTGGCCAAGTTGGTAAACAGTTCCTGAACCAACCACAGTGCTTTTGTGAGTATTGCCGCTACCCGAAATAATCAAATCGCCTGCACCCGTTTTTTGCAATGTGGAAGAGCCGCCACTAATATTACCTGAAAGAGTAAGAGTGTCTGTATCAACCCCTACATAAGCAACTTGGCTAGTTCCAGAAAGGTTAATATTTCCTGCCCAAGTATTAATGCCACTAATACTTCGAAGTGCCCCTGCGCCTGAAACCCCTGCACCATCGAGATTCAAGGTGCGATTAGAAATGGATAGTTTTCCTGCAGTGCCACCATCTAATGCAAGGGTTGCGGAGTTGACAGGTACCGAAGTAGAAACAGTGATTTGGCTGCTACCAGAAGCACCTGCACCTAAGTTCCCAGGTGCTTGCACGATCAAAGTTCCTTCCTGAACCAAAACGGGAAGAGTTAAGCTATTTTGGGCAGTTGAAAGAATAACTGTTCCTGCACCATTTTTAACCAACTGGTTGTTAGTTGTTGTTCCAGCAGTTTGAGTAATTTGCCCACTAACAATAAGCTCGCTTCCAATTCCTACACCAACTGATGCAGTCCCAGCAACCGAGATTGTACCACTCCAAGTATTTTGACCAATGCTTTGCAAAGCACCAAAACCATTGAACCCTGTTCCTTGAATAGTCACATTATTTTTAATATCGAGTCCAAAGCCATCAACTTGGATTGACCCTGCACCAGATAACTCAGGAAGCGTTGGCGATAATTGCTGAGTAACATTAATGCTAGTTGCATTACCAAGCACACCATTATTCTGAAGAATTAAATTGCCATTGCTTACCAACCAACTTCCCTGGAAAGTCGAGGTACTTTCATTTTTTAAAATGAGATCCATGGCCCCACGTTTTTCTAGCTGAACACCGGGGCCTGAAATTGTTACTGTGGGCGTGGTTATAATAGGCGGAGGAGCAATAGTTATTGTTGGTGTAGCGCTATAACCAGTACCACCACTTGTCACTGTAATTGCAGTCACTACCCCATTTTTTAAAGTTGCGGTGGCGGTGGCTCCAGTACCACTTGCATCGGTAATAGTAACCAATGGAGCAGTCAAATAACCGCTTGACCCAGCCAAAACCTGAATCGCTATAATTTTCCCCCCAGTGATTGTAGATGGGCAGGCAGTCGCACCGCTATAACCACTACCGCCATTAATCATATTAATAGCGGTTACATTACCATTATTATTTAATGTTGCAGTTGCAGTTGCCCCATTACCATTTCCACCTGTAATAGTAACTGTTGGAGCAGTTAAGTAACCGCTTGAACCATCCAAACGCTGAAACCCGGTTATTGCACCCCCAACGATTGAGGGTTGAGCAAAAGTTGCAGCAACTGGCAAAGTACTGGTTATTTGACCACTTATTATTAATTTTGAATTTGGAGTTCCCCCAATGCTGGCGTTTGTTTGAATATTAACATCGCCCTTCCATTCAACTGTATTGGGATTATTATTAGGCGAAACAACCTGAAAAGCCCCAAGGCCTTGCGTACCTGTACTTGTTGTGGAAATAGGACTTTGATCAGGTCCATTATTGGAAATAGTATTCGGGTTTGCATTCTGTATTGTTAAATTGTATTGATCGCTAAAAACTAGGTTCTGGCCTCCATTAACCTCGTCGCCCAAAGTAAGCGCACCGGCCAACTGCAGGTTTGTACCAACAAGACTATTCGGCATTTCCCGCACAATAATATCTTTAGGATTACTGGATGAGGCCAAACCCAGGCCGGTTGCATTTTGAACATTCAAAAACCCATCAAAAACCACCACATCGCCACTAAAAGTATTAGGCTGGGTTAATTCAACCGTGCCCGTGCCCCATTTTCGCAATCCTGCAGCCCCACTAATAACCCCATTTATTTCTGTATAACTTGCATAATCTTGCCCAATGCTAGGGTCACCAGTTGGGTTTGCAATAGTGCTAGTACCTGCTGTCAAATTAGTTGTAGCCGTTGCTCCTGTTCCATCACCGCCAGTAAAAGTTATTACTGGGGCACTTGTGTAACCATAACCCCCGGACAAAACTGGAACAGAAGTTATTGCACCATTAGCAAATACAGGTGTACCAGCAACTGCCTGCCCAGGAGCCTGAATAGAAATCGTTGGTTTTGAGATATAACCACTGCCACCATTTGTAATTGTGATCGATGTCACAGCTCCGTTAACCATATTAGCAACTGCTACCGCACCAGTGCCACCACCACCCGAAATGCTAACAATTGGCGCCGTGGTATAACCACTTCCCGCAACAGAAACAGGGATTGAAATTATCCGACCACTAGAGATCCCTACCGAACCTGCCAATGCTTGACCGGGGGCTTGTATATTTACTATGGGGGCTTGAGTATAACCAGCGCCTGGATTAGTAATTGTAATTGCGGTAACAAAACCATTTAAAATAGTGGCCGTTGCAGTTGCATTTTTGGTGACCGTTGGACCGCCACCGGAAATTGTAACAATTGGGGCGGTTGTATAACCACTACCCGCCGTAACAACGGGAATTTGTGTAATCGTCCCAAGATTAATTACTGGTGCGCCAGCAGCAGCTTGGCCAGGAGCCAAAATTGTTACAGTGATTTCCGTGGGAGCACAGGTATAGCCTGTTCCACCATTAGTAACAGTGATGCTATTAACACTTTTGCCAGTCAAACCATAGGGATCACCGGAGGTTGCAGACTGAGTAGCTAAAGAGGTAGAAGAATTAGAATTTAAAGTAACAGTCCCACCCCATTGATGGGGCGTAGCAAAAAGACCATCGCGACCATTAAGTTCCCCCATTGGAGTGCCAGCGGGAATTGTAAGCGTATTTCCAGCAGAACCTGATGCACCCGCAATAGTTGGGATATACCCATCACCGCCATAAAGAACTAAATTTCTATTTGCAATCGTAGTCGTATTAAATGTCTGAGTTTGGCCACTGCCGTATCGATCAACACCTATTAACAACGTGCCGCCATAAACTTCCACATTCGAATTGGTCAGCGAACTACCCAAGCCGGAATTATCTGAAACAATCAAAAGCCCCTGCTGAACAACAGTGGTGCCGGTGTATTGATTGGAAGACTCCATTACCAAAACACCCAAGCCATCTTTTATAATCTTATTATTATTCACATCATTAATTAAAGTGTAATTACCTGGAGTTGTTCCATTCTGAAGGTCAGAATTCATAATCAACCATGTTCCCTCCTGGTTGACATTGATTAAAAAGGCTGATCCTTCTGGGGCATTTGGATTACCCAAATTAATGGGCATGTAATTCCAGTTTGCATTCGTAGCATCGGGAGTATCAATACTTTGGCCAGCAGTTACAGCATAATTTGCCAAAATACTTGTTTGAATATTCAATGGCACCGCAGGCGTTGTCGAAATGTTGGTAATTGGATTTACAGTTGGACCAGGGAAATATGGCGTTTGAGGGCCGGGGGAAATGGTGTACAAGGTTGGCGATCCAACCGTATTTGTAGGACCAAATTGCGGATTATCTCGACCATAAATGAAATATCCAACACCATTTAAAACAATTGAATCAACATATACTAAAGGATTAACTAAATTTGCACCGGTAACAGAATCACGAAGATAATCTGCCAGATTACCATTAGAATCTGGCGACATATCATTTATTACGCTTACCCTAACTCCATTTACAGTAGATGGTGTAGTCGTTGGCGAAAAAACCAAGGTGTCTCCATTATTTGGCAAACTAAATTGCCCTTGATTTGCATTCCAATTCTGAGCCAAAGATGTGCTAAAAGAACTAAAAGTTACCCCTTGGCTGCCGTTCCACACTTTGGTGGCGCATTCAATTCGCTCTTCCAAATTTTCAATATTAAGTTTTCGGGCACTTACGCCCTTGTTCGATTTCTTTAAACCAAACATTCTCTTGATCGATTCCAACTTCCAATTGAACATGAGAGGCTCCTGCCTTTAAAATAACTTTGGACAATCCATCCGGTTTATCTATCGGCAGAATAGCCCTCATAACTTTTACAAGTTGTATTTTCGTGCATATCGTTTTAATCTTTACGAGTTGATTAATCGGCAAAGTCTACCAACTGAACCAAGGATTCCCCATTTAACTAGGGCCCCTATAGTTAAAATTGCGTTTTAGGTATTACCTTGGATTATCGAGAATGAAAGTGCAAGGAATCGCTTTTTTTTGTTCGTTTACCCACCAGAGCCCAAATTCGGGAATCGTTTTGACATTCCCTACTATTAAATGCAAAAGGTTGGTACCATCGATCATATCTAAGTCTTTTTTACTCATTTTGGGAAACGAAACCGGATGGGAATGATAAACCACTAGCATCTCTTCACCTTTTTGCCTTAACTCCTTTACCACATTCAACATACTTTCAGCAGAGGAAAGAAATTCAATCTCGCTTTTGAGTGAATTTTCTAGCTTATAGACCGTGGAAACAACTCCGATTTTTTCGGTTTCCCTGGTCTCAAACCGCCCACCCAGCACCCCACAACACTCATTGGGAAGCTCTTCGATGGCATGATTTAGCATTTCATTTAGAAAACCTTCTGTGACCAAAAGCTGAAAAGGGATTGACATACTTCCTACGGTCTCGAGAATAAAGGAGTAGCTTTCATAAGCGCAAATGCTATTTTACCCATTTCACCAATCAGACGAGAATCTTCATGGCAGGAACTAAGGGAAAACGCGATAGAGTTATTCTGGCATACTCTGGTGGTTTAGACACCTCTGTTATGGTTCATTGGATTCAGGAAAAGTACGACCTGGATGTTATAACCTTCACGGTCGACCTAGGCCAAGGTGAAGACATCGAAGCGATTAGGCAGAAGGCCCTTAAAACCGGCGCAGTCGAAGCCATCGCACTCGATGCTAAAAACCTCTTTGTTGATTGCTTCGTATGGCCCGCCTTGATGGCAGGCGCAATCTATGAGGGCAAGTACCCCCTTGCTACTGCTCTGGGCCGGCCACTAATCGCAAAGCTTATGGTCGATGCAGCTAGGCAGCATAATGCCAAAGCTGTTGCCCATGGATGCACCGGTAAAGGAAACGACCAAGTACGATTCGATATTACCTTCCAAACTCTTGCGCCAGATTTAAGAATCATTGCACCTGTGCGCGAATGGAAAATGACCCGGGATGAAGAAATCGCTTTTGCGATCGAACGAAATATCCCCGTAAATATTTCTAAAGATAATCTTTTTAGTATCGATCAAAACATTTGGGGCCGAAGTTGCGAAGCAGGTGTGCTTGAAGATCCATGGATCGAACCGCCACCAGAAACTTTCGCCTGGACCAAAGATGTAGCCAATACCCCCAATGACCCCGCTTATGTGGTCATCGATTTCGATAAGGGCATCCCTGTTGGTCTTGATAACAAGAAAATGGACGGGGTTGAACTTATCAGCAAACTAAACAAGCTCGCGGGTGAGCATGGCGTAGGCCGTATCGATCATGTTGAAAACAGATTAGTGGGCATCAAATCTCGCGAACTTTACGAAGCCCCAGCAGGCGTGGTTCTTCATTTTGCACATCGCGAAATAGAATCGCTCACCATGAGCAAACAGGCGCAGCGCTTTAAGTCTATAGTGTCTCAGGAATATGCGGATCTTATTTACAACGGGCAATGGTTTAGTGCGTTCCATCAAGATCTTGCACAATTCGTTGTCAGCAGCCAGCGTTTTGTTTCGGGCCAAGTTCGCATGAAACTATTTAAAGGTAGCGCAACAGTGGCAGGCCGTAAGAGCGAAAACAGCCTTTACAGCAAGAACCTTGCAACCTACGAAAAAGGTGATCAATTCGATCACGATGCAGCCAAGGGTTTCATTCGCCTATGGGGCCTCAGTCAGCAAACCCAAGCACAGTTGCAACTGCTTAAGGGTGGAAAAGGCTTCGAACTTCCAGGCATTCTCACTGATAAATCAAACAACAAATAACCACTAAAGGCCGCCTTCATGCCGTATGAATCGATGAATATTGATGAACTTGCAAAGTACCTCAAGCAGGATGCTCGAGATGTACATAAGCTTGCAAACAAAGGCACCATCCCAGGAAAAAAAGTGGGGGGCGAATGGCGCTTTCATCGCAATGAAATCAATTATTGGATCGAATCTAATCTTCACGAACATGAAAACGAAACCTTGCTTCACTTTGAAAGCCATGCGCCTATTGAATGCGAACGCGGCCTACTAGTCAGTAAGTTTCTAGGCGAAGCCTGCATTGCAAGCCCTTTAAAAGCCAGCACCAGGGCTTCGGTATTAAAAGAACTCGTAACCCTTGCTGAACAATCTTGGCAAATTTATGACCCCGCAGCAATCCACGCTGCATTGGTCGAAAGAGAAGGCATCGCCAGCACTGCGCTTGCAGGGGGCATCGCAATTCCTCACCCACACCACCCAATTAAAAACACCTTGGGCGAATCCATCATCTCCTTGGGAATTGTCCCCAATGGCATTCCATTTGGCGCACCCGATGGCAAACTTACAAGCATCTTTTTCCTTGTTTGCTGCATCGATGATAAAACCCATCTTCAGGTACTCGCCCGGCTTACCAGGCTATTCCGCAGAGAAGGATTTTTAGATGCATTGCGCGAGATGAACTCTCAGGCAGATATCTGGCATTTAGTTCGCCAGACTGAACTTTCACTCATGCTGCCCGCTTAAATTAACGCATGTCGGGTTGCAAACAGCGCACCCTTTTCCCTTCGTTTTCAAGAATTCTTTCAGCAGCAAGATACCCGGATCGCACTGCGCCTTCCATAGTTGCAGGCCACCCTGTTTGGGTATAATCCCCTGCTAGATAAAGGCCTTTGATCTGCGTAGTTTGCAAGGGCCTAAACTCATCCACACCATACGAAGATTCAAAAGTTGCCTGCTTCTCGCTAACCACTCTACCACGAATCAATTGAGCTTTTGCAGCATCCGCAAAGAAGCCGGGTAGTTCCGCCATGACCGTTTTTAACACCGCATCATGTCCACTCTTCAACAATTCTGCAGAAGAACTGATTACCACTTGATAGTAATATTCGCCCTGCTCATTTTTTCCCCGCGAGAAAAGCCACTGGCCAATCGAATCCAAAAGCACAACATGTGGAAGGTCAGTGATCGGCTGATCAAACCACAAATGCACACTTGTGATAGGCGAAGTTCTCAACCCTTGCAACATTCCTATAGCTGGGTCTAAATGGGCTATTGGGCCAAGTAAATCTGCAACCCGCTGAAAAGGCACCGCAAGTACAATATTGTCAGCATTAATTGCCTCAGCGTTATCTAAAAGGACTTCCCAGGAAGAATCACTTTTCAACCCAACCTTTTTAACGGCATTACCAAGGCGAATTTCAACACCTGTTTTCTCAAGCCAGGTAATCACCTCTTCACCATAAAGTCTGGAAAGAGGCACCACAGGTAATCCAAGCTGATAAGCTTCGGAGTTTTTCCAAAACACATCGACAAAGACTTTGCGTGCGTAATGTAATCCGACTTTTTCCATTGGAGTATTTAACGCACTTATTAACACCGGAGCCCAGAAACGCTCAATGCAACGCTGCGACTGAAAATGATTTGCTAACCATTCCAAAAAAGGCGCGTCTTCGTCTTCCTTCGTTAACCTTAATAACGCCATCCCTAAGCTTAATCTGATTTTTTCATTCCAACTGAGAAAATGGGCATCTAAAAAACTCTTGGCAAAATGCAAAGGCGCAGGCAATTGAGCACCCTTGAAAAGACTGGTTTTGCCATCGGGGGTCCGCCAAAACATGCTTGGCTCATCTTTTATGTAATGACCTATGCCAATTTCTTCACAAAAATACTGCAAGTTTGTACAGCACTTCATGCTCACATGTTGGCAATTATCAATTAGGTCGCCACTGGCGGAATCCACAAAAGATGTGGCTCTACCCCCTATTTTCCCCTTAGATTCAATTAAAACAACTTTTTGTCCATGCCTAGACAAGGTTCCTGCGGCGGCCAAACCTGCCAATCCGCCACCAATAACTACAGTAATTGCTTTTTTCATACCTAACTTTATGTCCATTAATCCATAAACTCATCTTGCCGAGATTGAACGCAGAACTTATCTTTTATTATAGGTAATGCAAGATAATGTCTTGGTACCATATTTCCCGATAGCTCAATGGTAGAGCGCCTCGCTGTTAACGAGGATGTTCAAGGTTCGAGTCCTTGTCGGGAAGCTTGATTTTTAAGCAATTCCTCGGTAATTCTAGTTAAAACGCTAGTATTTAAGCTATTTTCAATTAAGTTTGACACATCCTGACTAGTCTTGGAACCGCCTGAATCCATTGTAAAACACATCGTTTTTGCACCATTTACATCGGATTTTACAGATGAAATTGTTGTCGCCTTTTCAAAGTCAGAATCTAATACTGTTAAATAATGCCCTATAGCAACCGTTGGGCTGTTCCCTATCCATGCTGCAGCTACATGAAGCGGGTGGTTTTGGCACAACTCTGTTTCACGGCTTGCCCGTAAATTCTGAAATAACTTAGGCCAAGGAGATAGTCCAGCTTTCTTGATTATGCTGAATAGGCCTTTCCGAAGATTTGTTGACCCTGTGATCGTTCGTGGAAAAATAAATTTATCCCCTTCTTTTGCTTCCTCCCAAGCACGCTCCAAGGGTTCCGTAATTTCAGGGAACAGGGGAATCCATCTATGCCCCTTTCCTTCGATATGTTCAGTCTTTGGGGAAGGAACCCGAATTTTCTTTTGATCCCATAAAACATCGCTCCATTGCAGCCCAACTAATTCGGATGGTATTCTTAGTCCTCCAAACCTAGCTAATGAGAATATCAACCTCCATTGCAAGTTTGGGCAGGCTTCCAAAACCTTTTGACTGGCTTCCCGATCAATAAAGGAAAGTCTGGAAGGATTTTTCTGACTTGGAAATTTTAATCCATCAAATGGGTTACGGTTTATAATCCCTGCACGAACTGCATGACCAAAGAACTGTTTCCCCCTCCTTAAATGTCGACCAGTTGTTGCATCTGCAGACTTTGTCTGCAGGGCAGACTTAAATTCAGAAACACGGGCGGGGTTGATATCTCTTATGTCTGTATCTTCTCCAAAATGCTTTACAATCACTTTTTCAGAGGAAACGAGGTTTTCCCTCGTTGAAACCTTGATATCGGTTCTAGAGGAAATATAAGCGTCAATAAACGGTTTTAATTGTGTGTTTTTAATCGCCTCAACTAATCCAATGTTTACAAGTTTATCATGCAGACTAGTTCCAATTATTTTTGCCACCCACTTGCAAATGTCTTCAGATTCCTCGATCCTTCCATTGCGATTCTTAATTCGTGTAAGTTCTTCAACTTTCTCGCAAAGGCGATTTGCTTCCCTAGGTTCCATCTTTCCAGCATAAATAGTTTTACGCTTGCCATGAAATAAAAATTGAATGCTGTAAGTTCCGTTCTTGGATTTTGAGAGACTAGCCATTTGCGGACATCCTTTTGACAGTGTTTAAAATTAAATCAATGACTTCGCTATCCGAATAAATCCTAGGTGGCGGTTTAAGAAAATTTTCTAAATCTTTAATTCTAAATAACACACTTCGCTCAATCTTTGTGTATGGAATCTTCTTTGCATTCATCATACGAGTAAGAGAACTTCTGCTAATCCCAAGAATTTTTGCTGCATCATCCGCCCTGACTGCTAATGGATTTATTGATGGGTTCATTATTTCTTCCCTACCTTCCAAAAATTTGGGGTAAGCTCATAAGATCCATCATTCAAAACTTTGATCCACTTAAATTGAATTAATGTAGGTTCGTGATTAACGATAAAGTAGCTTTTTGTCCTTTTGTGTTTGTTAGTGTAAAGTTTATTTCCGATTGCTGATGGTGTGAGTGGTTTTCCCTCATCATATAATTTTTTAATCACGCCACGTATTTTATTATTAAGTTTACCGCTGGTAGTTTCACTTGAACTTTCGCCACACTTGAACGCTACTATTTGCTGATTTTTTTGGGAAAGCTTAACAACTCCATAAGCCCAATCAAAGTCAACTGGTTCAAGAACAAGACTTTTTCTAGAAAACAGGCTAGTAAGGCATAATCGTATAATTAGTAGTTCTTCTCTGCCCGTTATTCCTTCTTCGTCTTCACGGTTATTCTGTGCTATTTCTTCGAGTTCTTCGGTGAGCAATAAATACTTATCAAACACTTTTTTAAATTCATCCGAGGCGGTTATTTTTTTTCTTTTTTTTCGCAGTTCTGTTTTAAAAAACTCCCGATGTTCATCAACTAATTTTGCTAGCTTCCTTGCTGCTTTTTTACCACCGTGCCTGTCTGTTGGTTTAATTCTGTTGCCGTTTGCATCTCTTACCCACCGAGGGCCAGCGATAAAAAACAACCAGCGATTTAGCCCACCGCCTTCTATCCGAGCTTGATCAAAGGCACCAAGCATTCCTTCTGGAGTTGAATAACCAAGGATGCTAGGAAGAACACCCCCCCTAATATGAATTGGTTTTTTGGCTGATATTGCTCGGCTAATATAAGGTGCAGGGCAATCGTGAAGTGGCTTGAAACTAGCTGTTGTTTCTTTGTATCTCTCTCCTGTTGAATTTTTTTTACTCGCTTGGTTTTCAAAATCACCGATTTCATTAATCTCAATCATGCAATGTGGATGCCTGCATAATTGGTCTTCCAGTCCTTGGAAGCTTCCCTTTGGATTAATCACAGCAACAACCCAATCTTTTCCATGAGTCTTTTTAGTGACCTTTTCACCATTTTTAATATCGTCTTCTTCCTCATCACTACGAAAGTGAAGTTCAGCTTCATCATACAATAAAGCTTCATTTTCTTCCGCCTCCAATGGCTTTACCTTCGGTAATTCTTGATCTTTCTCCTTCTTCTGATTAGCTTTAAACCGTTCTCTTTGGATTTCTACAAGGTTAATGTTAATTTTCCCAAACATATCTCGTGGGTGATCTTTTCCACTGCAAGTTTTGGCCATGATAAGGGTATGATTAACTGGGACTGTATCATTAAACCAGATAAGATCGGCTGAAAAATGGCCTAGATGGCTGATTCCTGCAGCATATCCAATGACAGTTTGAGCGTGTTTGGACTTAGCCGTATTCTTATAGGTGTCGCCAAAAACATTGATTAGGCTGTCCTTGACGGGGGAACGTAAAATCTCTTCCGCCTTATTAGCTTCTTGGATTTCGTAAGCGGTTATATCCTTTGAAGCAGGGTTCATTAATTCATCAGATTCATCTACTGTATTATCCTGTTTTTTATCCACTTCATTGAAATCACCCAAAAGGGTATCATCGACTATTTCAGAATCATCTGGAAGTTCTCCCCAAGCATCATCAACTTTTTTGAAAAGTTTTGCCCACGCTTCTTTTCCCCCGCCATTATTTTTTACATAGAATTGAACGTAGTTGATTGGCCCTTTAATATGCCAATTTCCCCAACATTTGAATGTGTCTGAATCGCCTAAATCCTTAGGGCCAAATACGCAGTTATGATCTTTTTTCGTTGATCCTGGGTGCAAACCTAACAATCTGCCCTCACCACCACCAACTATTTCGTACCCAAACTCTTCTGCAAGGCCTGCCCAACCATATGTTTCTTTAAGATACCGTTCCGCTCGTTTAAGACTGTCTTCTTTCTGATTCTCGGTTTTTATTTGAATCGGCTTAGGCTTGGGTGCAGATGCAGCCTGCTTTGGTTTAGCTTCAACTTTTATAGGTGATACATCAAAACTTTTACAGATAGCCTTTAAACTCTCAAAATCCTCTAAGTCAAGCGTTACTGCCCTAAGTCCATCGTTGTTGATTAAAGGGCCATTTGTGGACTTGTATTGACCAATGGCTTTTACACCTGTTTTATCAGACACCGCTTGGGAAGGGGCGATTAATATGTAGGAGTTTTTTGTACCTTTGATTTCAATTAAAAGATCAAACTTTTCATTACCTTTTTCGTCAAGTTCTCCCGTTTTCTTTTTGGCTAAGTCTGTGTCCCTACCTTCACCGGAAGGAACCCACGCAAAGAAATGATGGCCACCGCCCGCAGTAGTTTCCCAATAAGTTTCTTTGATTGCATCGATTAAATTCGGCAACTCGGATTCAACCGATCTGATGAATTTTTCTTTAAGTTCGGGGAATTCAAAATCAAACGCTACAAAATCATGTTTGGGGAAAATCGGGCCGGTAAGGACAGCTAATCCAACAACATTTTGTGTGGTGGATTTGTATGACTCCAAAAGATCGCCCACGCTCAATGGAGCATCGTATAATTTCTTTCTGAATCCCCTAGGCTCCTTGAAAACCCTTTTCATTTCGGTCGTGGCCATGACCGGAATACCCAGAGCGGTCAATTCACAAGCTTGGGTAAATAATTCGACTTTACCAATTAAGTTTGCTGAATTGTTTCGGGGTTTTCCTCCAATGAATCCTAGTCCAGATTGCACTTCCTTTCGTTGAAAGAACACTTCCCAACTTTTTCTTGTTCCGTCCCAATCATAGTTTGGAAATTTCTCTTTAAATCTAACATTGATTGGGCAGGTTTCTTCAACAACCCTTAGCAATTGTTGAACTCTAGTTGTTCCACTATTGACCACCATAATTGAAACACTTCGATCAGCATTATCGGTAGTGGGATTAGATGGATTTACTTGATTTGCAATAGGATTAAGCATATAATAAGATCTCCTGAATGAATGTTTAAACACTTTACCCAAAGAACATAACACTTAGTAATTCGGGAACCTTGCACCCATGACCCAAATCATGGGTGTTTCTTTTTAACTGGGCGTTCCGCCTTCTTTTAAAAACCTGTCGAACACTTCTTTTTCAAATAAGCTGGTAGCACCAATCCGAACTGGTTTGGGAATTTTGCCCAACTTTGTCCAGTTCCGTAGCGTTAAAGAACTAATCCCCATCATCTGGCACAATTGTTGAGACTTGTAGTATCTAGGTTCGTTACAAATTTGCTCCATTTTGTTTTCTCCAAAAACATTGTTGTAGTAAGTACCTAGAAGCATAATAACTCGATATGTAACGGTGTGCCACAAATAAATTTATAAAAAAGATAAAAATAGCATTAATAACTTTATTGTATTAATTAATGTATTAAATAATCTATTAAACTTTATGCACTAAGACGGGGTTTGCTTTTAAAGGTTAATCCGTACAATCTCTTTATTACCGCAGGTGCTATGGCTAAATCTGAGCATTCAAGCCAAATAACTAAACCCACTAAAATTAGTGGCCAAAAAACTAAACCTCAATTTCTCGTAACCATTTATTTGGCAATAGTTTACGCTTCAATCCGCCTGTTTTTAGCGTTTTAGGGGCAATTCTTATACACGCAGAAATGGGATGATACTTGGAGAGAAAAGCAGAATGTATTATTTTTTAAGATGAAGGGTGAAACAGAAACGCTGAGGGGTAACTAAATAACTAAATAATGTGTGTGTATGTATGATATACCAATTTTTAAAGCATATTTGATTAGGTTTACCTTTAGTTTTCTTCAACTAAAACCCACTAATTTTTAGTTATTCCAGCCCTTCACAAAAGTACAACATTGTAATACTTATTGCTTTTTGGTATGATCTTAAAAATAGAACTACCTAATGTTTTTGAGAAACAATTATGAAAGCTCACAACCCTTTTTACAGAGAACTTGCCGAAATAAAATCCGCATTCCTTTCAGCTATCACGCAAGAGAATGCCATAACACTTTGCAGGCAGCTTCAACGAGATTGCCTTAATGGCTCAAATCGTGATCGTGATAAATCTTTTGAGCGATTGTTTAAGCTTCTTGAAATCCTGGGTTTGAAATCCGTTTCACCCGACCTTGTTAAAGCTGATGAAGTGAAAGTTTACAGAACCAATCCACCTTCGCTAGTAGAGCGGGCAATTCGGGGAGAACGCAAACCAACGGCAACAACAAATGTTAATGGAACCCCAGTTCATACCACCAAGTGCGATTAAAGTCATTCCTAGCCATCGAGAAAGTATACCGGAAACCCTAACAAGTGTTACTTTTGAAGTGAACGCATATTCCTAAATAAAAACATTCATATTTTGCAGAAATACGACTGTACATTCTTTAAATTAGTTGTAACATTTATTGTATACATGATAAGTAACATTTTAAGGGGTAAAAATATGGCTACTGCAATTTATGTAAGAGTTTCTTCAAATTCCCAAACCACTAAGAGTCAAGAAAAAGACCTAAAAGAATTTACGAACAATCGTGAAGTTGAAATAGTTTGGTTCAAGGATTCTGCAACAGGCACAAACTTTGATCGGCCAGCTTGGAAGAAATTAGAAGAAGCGATTAATAGCGGGAAGTTTTCCGAAGTGATTGTTTGGAGATTAGACCGATTGGGTAGAACTACTGGGGAAACCATTACCCTTTTAGACCACCTAGATTCGCTTAAAATCAAGTTTACTTCGCTTAAGGATGGCTTTGACTCTACAACTCCCGCAGGACGATTAATGCGAAATATGCTAGCTTCTTTTGCTTCGTATGAAACCGAAGTAAGAAGGGAACGCCAAACCGCTGGTATTGCTGTTGCTCGTGAAGCTGGCAAGCGTTGGGGCGGCAAGAAGGCGGGAACCATCAGCAAAAAGATTGCTGCAAAAGAACCAACAGTCTTAATGATGAAAGATCAAGGTAACAATGTTTCTGAGATTGCTAGAGTTTTGGAAATCCCAAGGAAGACCGTTTATGAAATTATTAAAAGGCGAAAAGAACTTGTGACAGCATGATTACAGAATTGTCAAAACCCTATTAATATTTCAAAAATGCTTCTTCACCCCCCACCCCATCCTAAATTGCGAGACTAATTTTCGGAATCGTTAAGTTGCAAAAGATATGGCTGATTATTGCCAACCAACAAAAAAATTGATTTATAACCGAACTGTTAAACATATTATCACAAGAAGCATCATTAAAATAAAAAGAACCAAGAGTTCTTTCTTTAAACAAGCTATATTAGCAGCAAAACAATTATCGCATACAGTTTCTAAGGTAGAGTTTTTTCTTTTTAATAAATAGCTAATTATCCCCCCTGTAAACAAACCAAAAATATAAAGTAAGAAGGTGCCAAAGGAAAAACTATGAAAACATTCCATACGCTTACCTTCACCCTTAGGAATGTTTACATTGCACAAATAACAGTTGTCCATACTTAAAGCCCTTTTAACCGTTAAAAATCAAGCCCTCAAGGAATAAACCTTGAAGGCTATAAACTTAAAAACTCGCCCAGAATCTTTAAGTAAGAACTAGTGTGGGCTAGTGAATAATAGAAGTCAAACCATATCTCAAGAATAATCAATCTGGGCTATCGAATATTCCTGCAATGAATTGGCCCTGCCTAGGGTTTTGTATCTGGTGCTTGATTATTCGTTTATTCATTGTGTTGTAATAGTCACACAATAATTTTGCAGCTTCTTTTCGTTCTGATTTTGTGCCATGCCTGACTTTACCTCTTAGCATGGTAACAACAGTATTAATTATTTCTGGTGTTATGTATGGGGCCATTAGTTTTAATAGTTCTGTTCGCATTGAAAACCTTCCGTGTTTTTGGGATAACTGGATAATTTATTTCACCTATTCTAAACTACCTACCCTTTTATTTACATTGGTTTTCCCATTGCCTTGAGCAATTTCATCAGTATTTCAGCTAAAAATACAGAAGGTTCGAGTCCTTGTCGGGAAGCTAAAATTGTCACTGTTTTCAGACTTAAAGCCATATGCTGCTTGCAGATATGGCTTTTTTTCATTGAGTTGGCAACTTTGCATGTTTGCATGAAATGTCACTAATTCAGGCGAAAAGTTGACATTTTCGTTGCCATTATTGGTGGCAATTTCGTTGGCAATCTTAGAATCACCTTGCCCTGCAGCTACCGCAATATGCTCTGGCGTAATCATTCGGTAGTACTTGTCTGCCACATTTGGAGTGTTTCCCAACCACTTACAAACAAAATATTGCTGATATTTATCCAACAAATCTGTTATCAAACTTGCTCGTAAATTAACAAACAACTTAGTCCATTAAGGAATGCCAAGTTTTTTGAACCACCGCCTAACATTCATGGATATGTTCTTACCTTTTCTCTGTTTTGCAAAAATCGGGTCGCTACTGCGATAAGCACTTTCAATTTATTATCGGGACAATTTTCAAAAAAGTATTGAGCGACCTCCTTGACAACATACACTTTTCTGCTCGGATCTGAATTCCCTGCGGATCGGATCTTCCTAAATGGATTCCTGCTAATGATCTCCATGTCCTTGAACTCTTAAAAAAACTGACGAATCACTTTTACATATTTCCCAAGAGTACAAACACTGTATTTCTTATTTGGTTTGAACTCATAATTTGAAATAGAGTCATACCAGTTCTTTGCATCATGTACAGTTATGTCCCTGATATCCGTGCTGGTTGGAATAAACCTAAACAATGCTTTATTAGTATATTTCCATTTATCAATCGTTTGGGCATACTTGCCATTCTTATCCCATCTTCAATATATTTTTGCAGGTATTTTTTAATGGGAATTTCGACTGAATCCCATTGCCTATTCTTGACGGAATCAAACCTATTTTAGCTAACTTAGAATGAAGATCATTGACTCCATATGCCTTCGGATCATTATCAATTTTCTGAATCCAAAGAATTATATTTTGGTTAGAGCAACATACATCTTCAATGCATCCCTAAAGGCTTCAACATTGTCTAATAAGCAATCAATTTCGATTTTGCGGCATTTCGGAATGATTCCCGCACTTGACGATCCTCGATCTCGATCTGTTCAGGAGGCGACATTTTGGAAAGTCTAGGCAATGGCTGTGGGACTGCTTGCTTGCGGACCATGGCGAGCGTTCGAGCAAGATCACTGCCCGGAACACGTTCAAGAGTAGCCCAATACTTGTCCTGTAGACAGGGAATGAGGAGCGGATCACGAGTTATCATCTCGAGTTGAAAACGCACTTTGGGGTTGGCCTGACGGATCGTCTTCACGATAAGGGGAAGATCAAGGGAACCTTGGCCGAGTGGAACCTCGGCCATGCGAAAGCCTTCGGGAGCCTCTTCAAAAGCGATATCTTTCAGATGAACTGTGCGAGTGTAGGCGGCCAACGCGGTGACTGTTGCAATAGGGTCTTCGAGTAGAGCCAGGTTGTTACCGGTGTCCAGGCAGATGCCGACCCATTCGCTCGAAATGGTCTTAATGAGCTGTATCAACTCATCGATCCTCAAATCTTTATGGTTCTCGACTGCGAGTT
>Ga0209296_1000195_pt1 | contig 54129 bp, 27 predicted proteins | sample S_130206_EF_Meta_FD_187319 | JGI IMG/M metagenome (GOLD analysis project Ga0209296, IMG submission 187319) | Freshwater microbial communities from Lake Simoncouche, Canada to study carbon cycling - S_130206_EF_MetaG (SPAdes) (version 2) | ecosystem: Environmental > Aquatic > Freshwater > Lake ...
GACGGCCGGGTCGGACTCCACGACGACCTTCAACATGTTCTCAAGGCTCTCCTTCGTGAGGTCGGACTTCGCCGCGACGGAATCAGAGACGAGGTTGAAGTTACGCAGCCAGATAACGCGCTTACTACCAAACATCGAAAGGGTCTTCACCGATTCGGTGAACTGCACCTCGAGCACCCGAGCGTCGTCGACGCGGATGATTTGTCCGTTGATGACCTCGGCTTCGGCATCGGCCCCAGCGGCCTTCTTGGCCTTCTCGAAACAGGCGCGACCATCCTGATCGACGAGGAATTCGTCTTTACCTGCGATGATGGCGAGATAACCAGGCACGCGCCTAATCTTCCTCCCTGCCCCCTCGTGGCAATCCTTTGTGCGTGCGGCGTGGAGCCGCACGCAGGGACAGAACCAGGGCCAGGGCTAGGGACAGGGCTGAGACGTCACGAGAAGTTGGCCCTCATCCATTCAAAGCTCCTATCCTCAACTGGCCCTAGCCCTAGCCCTGTCACTGCCCCTGGGCGGCTGGCAGGCCGCCGTCACGCCCCGTGAATCAGGTCTTCGACACGGTACTTGTTCAGCTTGCGGCGCATGAAGTCCAAGGCGGTGTTCACGGCACGCTGTTTGACCTGACGGCGATCGCCAGGAAGGGACACGCGACGGGACCAGACCCCGGTGGGGGAGGCGTAGCCGAGATAGACCGTGCCGACCGGGTCGGCGTCGGTACCGCCACCGGGTCCGGCATAACCGGTCACGGAGATGGCGTAATCGGAGCTGAACTTCTCGGCGGCCGCCGTAGCCATGGCCGCCGCGCATTCCGCTGAGACGGCGCCGTGCTGAGCAATCAGGCACTCAGGGATACCGAGCAGGTTGACCTTGGCGTCGTTGGCGTAGCAGACCGCCGAACCGGCGAAGACCTTGGAGGCTCCGGGGACGTTGGTAAAAGAATTAGCGAGGAGGCCGCCAGTGCAGGACTCGGCGAGGGACACGGTCTTCTCGAGGCTGCGCAACTGCTCGACCACGAGGGAAGCGAGGCAGGCGTGGCCGGTGCAGACGAAGTCATGGCCGACGGCATCACGCACTTGGCGGGCGACCTCACAGAGTTGTTCGGCGGTGAAGCCGCTGCCGGCGGAAGAGATGCGTGCGTCGACCACGCCGGTGTGCGTGCCGAACGAAAGCACCATGCCCGGCTTGAGAAAAGGTCGGACGATCGCTTCGAGCGGCACGGCGCCGATACCGAAGGTGCGGACCTGCACGTAGGCTTCGCCCTGACAGGCGCAACCGACATCACGGAGACGCGGCACGACTTCCTCTTCGAACATCGGGCGAAGTTCGAGCGTCGGACCGGGCAACATCACGAGTGCCTTGCCATCACGATGATAGAATACTCCGGGGGAGGTGCCGCGCGGATTGGGGAGAGCCTCGGCCCCGGCAGGGATGAAGCACTGGCTGAGGTCCGCTTCGGAAAGTTTGCGGCCTATGAGTTTGAAGCGATCGCGCAAGGCTTGCTCAGCGGAAGGCACATGCTCGAGTTTCAGACCCAGCGCAGAGGCAACGGCCGCGCGTACGTGGTCGTCGGAGGTCGGACCGATGCCACCGGTGGTGACGATGAGGTCATAGGCGCCCCAAGCTTCACCGACCTCGCGGGCGATTTCGTTGGCATTATCGCGAACCACAATCGAGCGGGTAATGGGCAGACCACGTCGGGCGAGTTGCTCACCCAGCCACAAGAGGTGCCCATTCTCGCGAATGCCATCCAAGAGCTCGTCGCCCACGTTGATGACGAGGACCTGACGGGGTTGGCTGTTACAGGAAAGCATTTGCGGAAACGGGGGGTCTAAGCAGGATGAACGACTCAGGCCCAAAATGCAAACCGACCGGGAAGAACTTTCGCCCAAGGCCAAGGCCCGGCGTGCCCCCCACACCCCAGGCGTCTACCTGATGAAGGACGCCGCGGGGCTGGTCGTCTATGTAGGCAAGGCCAAGGACCTAAAGAAGCGCCTAGCCTCCTATTTCGTGCCCCGCCAGCGAATGACCCCCAAGGTGGCCGCGATGATGGACACGGTGGCCGACATGGAGTGGCACGAGGTCCGGTCCGAGACCGAGGCCCTCCTTTTAGAGGGCAAGCTGATCAAACGCTGGCGCCCCCGCTGGAATATTCTGTTCCGCGACGACAAGCAGTTCCCCCAGGTCCGGGTCGACCTCGCCGATGCCCTCCCGAAGTTCCGCATCGTCCGCGCCCGCACGACCGATGCCTGCCGCTATTTCGGCCCCTTTCCTCACCAGCAGGCCGTCCGCCGCACGCTTAACGAGATGCGCAAGAAGTTTGGCATCCTCCTCGCCGACAGCACGCCGACCGCTCAGCCCGACGGCACGTGGAAACTCTACGACGACGCGCGCTCCGAGATCCAGAAGCACGCCAACGTGGTGACGGCCGAGGAATACGCCGCACGCGTGACCGAAGCCTGCGCCTTCCTCGAAGGCAAGGTCGAGAGCTGGGGCGAACAAGTCGAAGCCGACATGCGCAAGGCCGCCGCGGACCGTGACTACGAAAAGGCCGCGAGCTTGCGTGACCTGCTCGACGCGCTGAAAAGCACGACGGAGAAGTCTCGTCGCTTTCTCCGCGAGAATCCCCTCCCCCGCCGCGACGAAGCCGGGGCCCTCACTTCGCTCGCCGCCGCGCTCGGCCTCGAACGTCCACCCTCCACGGCGGAGTGCTTCGATATCTCGCACATCTCGGGCACGCTCGCCGTGGCGTCGATGGTCCGCTTCGTCGACGGCCAGGCCGACAAATCCGGCTACCGTCGCTTCAAAATCAAGTCGTTCGAGGGCAACGACGACTTCCGCTCGATGCAGGAAGTGGTCGGCCGCCGCTACACCCGCCTGCACGAGGAGCACCGCGCCTTCCCCGAGCTCGTCATCATCGACGGCGGCCTCGGCCAAGTCCACGCGGCCCTCGCGGCGTTCAAGGAACACGATCTCGCCCCGCCCCCACTCATCGGCCTCGCCAAGCGCGAGGAGACGATCGTCTTCCCCGACGGCCGCGAACTAAAGCTCCCGCGACACGACGTCGGGCTGGCCTTGCTGATGCGCATCCGCGACGAGGCCCACCGCTTCGCCAACGACTTCAACGCCGAGCTCCGCAGTCGCAAGCTACGCGAGTCACTGCTCGATGAGATGCCGGGTCTCGGGCCGAAGCGCAAAGACGCCCTGCTCGCACACTTCGGCAGCATCCAGAAACTGCGCAAGGCCACCGCCGCGGAAATCGCGGAAGTCGCCGGCCTCAGCGACAAACTCGCCGGCGAGGTGAAAGCGTATTTGGAAGCCAGGGGGTAAGGTAGGGACGCGATGACATCGCGTCCGTTCGCTTGGGCGCCTGCGTTGAGCCGGGCAAGTTCACCGACCATTCCAAGATCCATCCGCCCACGGACGTGATGGCAATCACGTCCCTACCCGACCCAACTAGGGCAGCACGCGGTGCTGCCCCTACCCCGAGACACGCGGATGCGATGTCATCGCATCCCTACCTCTTGATCGCCATCTCGCGCTCTACGAGGTCCGCCACGCGGTCGGCGCCGCCGGCGTCGCCGAGTCCGTCGACGGACGCTTTCCACTTTTTCCAAACGGCCCAGTCGCCGCTAAAGGCTTCGGCGATGATCGCACGTGCGGAGTCAGGAGTTAGGCCATACGCGCCAGCGCAATGCTCGGCGATGAGGCGGCCGTTGCCGGCTTCCTGACCAGGGATGACCTGGGTGATGATCATCGGCACGCCGGCCGCGACACACTCATGCGTGGTCGCACCACCAGCCTTGCTGACGACGAGGTGGCTCGAAAGCATCAGCTGCGGAATCCGGTCCGTCCAACCGAGCACTTCGGCGCGGCCGTCGACCGCACGTTCGACGGCTTCCTTGAAAGACGCATCCTTGCCCACGGTGATGGTGAGCTCGAGTCCGAGGGTCGAAAGGGCCGTGGCGAGCTCGACCGCGTCGCGCTTGCCGGGATTAAGCATCACGAGGACACGGGGACGTTCACCGGCCTTCGCCGAAGAGCGCGGAGCGAGACGGGAGGAGACTGGGAAGCCGTACGGCAGGACCTTTGCGGCGGGCACTCCCTGGCGGATCATGACATCGGCCGTAGCTTGGTTCGGGGTGACGTACCAATCGGAGTGAGCGCGGTGCCAGGCGCGATTCACCGAAATGGAATCCGTGACGACGGTGATGAGACGCGGGCGGGCGGGATCGTCGCGATGCCAGCGACGGGCCATCATGTAGTTATAGAGAGGATAGGCTGAGACCACGACCGGGGGGGTCGTGGCGTCGAGCATGGCGTTGAGCGTCTTCTCGACCGGACGGACGAACGGAAGCGAGGCGCGGACGAGCGGTATGCGGTCGAGCGCGGTGTACATGCAGCCCCAGAGGCGCGGGTATTTGTTGGCGACGCCGATATAGCTGTCGCGCTGACTCTTGGCCTTCTCGGCACCATAGGCCTCGAGAAAGAGGTCGTGCAGTTCGCCGTTCAGTCCCGGCTTGCGGCCGAGGGCTTCGATAATGGAGCGCGCGGCCGCGTTATGCCCTTCGCCGAAACCGGCTGTGAGGACGGGGATGACGCTCATCAGGCGACGAACGAGATCGTGGCGTTGGCTTCGCCTTCAGGCGCGGGCGAACCGCTCTTGGCAGCCTCGAAGGCGGCGCGACGTTCAGCGATGCGCTGCAAGAGTTCCTGGCGCTCGACGACGCGCAGGCGACCGTCGTCCTCTTCCACAATCGCAGTCAGCGACTCGACCCAGTCGCCCGAATTGATGTAGCGGACATTGCCGATCATTCGGTCCTCAGCTTTGTGAATGTGGCCGCACATCACGCCTTCGCAGCCACGTCGGGCGGCCAAGGTCTGGAGGTGTTCTTCGAAGCTCGAGATGTAGCTGACCGCCGTCTTAACCTTGGCCTTGATGGCCTGGGAGAGGGAGAAGTATTCCTTACCGCGCCAGGCTCGCCACTTATTATAGACGCGGTTCAGATCGAGGAGAATCTGGTAGCTGATGTCGCCGATGACGGCGAGCCAGCGTAGATTCACCGACACGGTGTCGAACGCGTCGCCGTGGATGCAGAGATACTTGCGGCCGTCCTGCGCCACGTGGATGTGCTCTTCGGCGAGCTCGATACGGTCGAGCACGAGGGGAATCAGGCGGCGGATGAAGTCGTCGTGGTTACCGCGCAGATAAATCACTTTGGTACCATCCTTCTCCGCCATCTTCATGATGCGACGGATCACGGCCGTGTGGGCCGGCGACCAGTGGTTCTTACGCTGGAGGGACCAGAGGTCGATGATGTCGCCGTTCAGGATGAGCTTGTCGCAGCGGATGCCGCGCAACACATCGAGGAGCTCGCGAGCCTGAGCGTCCTTGGTGCCCAGATGCAGGTCGGAGAGGATTAAAGTCCGAAAATGGATTTTATGCTGCCCAGGGACCTTGGTGGTTTCTTCCATGAGACAAGAAAGTAACATCCATTTATGGCAATCCTGCGTCGAAACCGCCTTATTGCGGAAACGTGAGGGGATTCTGCCGCTTAACCTAGCGGGATCCGAGGTCGACGCCGCAACGCTTGGCCCAAGCCATCCACGCGTCGGCGAGTTCCTTGAGCTTCTCCGGCCGCTGGGCGGCGAGGTCATGCTGCTCGGAAGGGTCCTTCGAAAGGTCGTACAGTTGCCAAGTCACGGGCGCCGCCTGGCGCTTACCCCAGACAATCTTCCAATCACCCAGACGATAACCGCGCGCGCCTTCATGGGCGGTCGGGATACCGCGCTCGGGCGTCGCTTCCCCTCGCAACGCGGGTAGCAGCGATCGGCCCGAAGCCGGCAGGATCGGCTTCCCTGCCCGCTCGGCGGGATACGTCGCTCCGGCTGCGGCTGCGATGGTCGGCAGAAGGTCCATGACATGCGTCGGGGAACGAATCCAAGCGGCCGACGGCTTCAGGGTCGCGGGCCAAGAGACGATGAGCGGCGAGCTGATGCCGCCTTCATTGCAGAAGTGCTTATAGAGGTTGAGCGGCGTGTTGCCGAGATTCGCCCAGGCGGAGCCATACGAGGAATGGGTACCAGCCTGGCCCATACCCGCCAAGGACTCTCCGACGTGCAGGTCGGTGCGACCGGCGCGAGAGACGCCGTCGAAACCGAACGGACCCCACTCATAGCAGGCGCCATTGTCGGAGGTGAAGACGATCAGGGTATTCGCGAGTTCGCCGTTGCGCTCGAGGTCGGCGAGGAGCCGGCCGACGCCTTGGTCGACGTGCTCCACCATCGCGGCGAACGTGGCCATGCGGCGGGCAAGATCTTCGCGACGCTCGGCCGGCAGGCTGTCCCACGCGGGGTTCGGCTTGCCGGAGTAACCATTGGCGATGGCGTCGTTCGCCTCGACAGGAACCATCGAGAGCGGCGGCAACACGGCGTCCGCGGAGACAAGCCCGAGGGCCTTCATGCGCGCGAAGCGCTCGGTACGCAGGACATCCCAGCCTCGACGATACGTGGCCATGTGTCGGTCGATCGACTCCTTGGGCGCCTGCACGGGGAAGTGCGGCGAGGAATGCGCGAGGTAAAGGAACCAAGGCTTGTCCTTGGTAACGCGCGCCTGCCGCAGGAACTCCAAGGCATAGTCGGTGAAGACGTCGGTGACGTAGAACTTACCCGGCGAATAGGATAGCTCGGCAGTCGTACCGGCGGGCAGGCGCGCGTAGGCGGCCGGATCCCATTGGTCATTGGAGTGCGCCTGCAGGCTCTTGAAACCGTAATAGGCGTCGAAGCCGCGCTGGATCGGCCCGGGCGAACCCATGTGCCACTTGCCGACCATCCACGTGCTGTAGCCGGACTGCTTCAAGAGCTCGGGGATGGTGATATTATTATCCAGGAGGTGACCGGTGTAGGCGGGGCCGCGCTTGGGCGAAGGCTTGGCAGTGACAAAGTCGCCGATGCCGGCCTCATGCGGATGGAGGCCGGTGATGAGCGACGCGCGCGTGGGGCAGCAGCGCGCGGAGTTGGTGCACTTCTCGAAACGCGCGCCCGACTTCGCGAGGCGATCGAGGTTGGGCGTGGGGATCTCGCCGCCGTAGGCGCCAAGGTCGGAATAGCCGAGGTCGTCGGCTAGGATAACGAGTACGTTCGGGCGCCGAGAATCGGCGGCCGCGAGCAAGGCGGCACTAAGGAGCAAGACAGCTGACGCCCAGCCCTTCATCGCGGCGCGAGGAGCTGGAGGCGCTTGCTGCGGTGGTCGGAATATTCCTTCAGCAGCGATTCGTAACGGTCGTCGCCGTAAACGAGGGCGGCCGCGCGCAGGACGGGCAGGACTTCGTCGGGCTTGCTCTCGTGGATCTGCTGGAGGGTCCAAGGCTTGGGATCCTTGCCGAGATACGGGACGAGGAAATCAAGCGCGGCGCGGATCGAGCGTCCATCGGCGGTCTTATGATGCCAGAGGTCGACGCCGGCATGCTCGCTCAGTCCGGCGAGCGTCGACAGCGCGAGCAGGTTGAAGCAGGAGTAGCTAAAGGAGGCGGTACGGACGAGTTCGAGCGGCTGCTTGCCGTCCGGCTGGACCTGCACGCCGATGCGGCCGGGGCCAGCGGCGGCGCAGAGTTCCTTGGCCTTATCCATGCGACCGAGCACCAAGGCCCACTTGACCGCCTGCACGTCGTACCAGGTGCCGTGGTTATTCTTCGCGGCACGTTCGTCCTGGCCGTTCTTGCTCGTGGTCAGCCACTCGAAATAGGCCGACCCCCACGCGAGCAACGTCTGCTGGTCCGCGACGGACCAATGCTTAGAACCCACGAGCAGGATCGCGGCGTCGGCGGCGTCGGCCAGCCCGCGAGCTTCGATGAGGCCGGTACCGCGGCCATCGTTCACACCTGGAATCGCCTGGGCGAAGCGGAAATGGGGAGTCATCTTCGTGGCCGGATCAAGGAACCAGGTGCGCAGCACCTTGGCCGCGTGCTCGGCGTATTTCTCGTCACCGGTGAAATAATATCCGAGCGCCAAGGTCTCGACGGTCGTGCCGACCAAGCGCGCGCGCAGGGTGTCATTGGCGGCTTCTTCGCGCGACTCGGGGTTTACCTTGCCGTCCTTACGCACGTACGGGAGCCCGTCCTTGGTGGCCGGATTGGTCCAGTAGTAGGGAGCGATGCTCATGTAGTCATGCTTATCGCCGCTCGGCGGGACCTTCGTCTTCTGCATCACCGAGGGCGGGACCACGGCCAAGGCCTTGTCGGCGTCGGTAATCAGCTTCTTCAGGGCCTTGGCGATGGACTCATCGCTGGGGGCGGCAGCCTTCGCCTTTTCCAGGGCACCTGGGCGGGCTCCGAAGAAAGGTCGGCTCGGCTCGGCGGCGAAGAGCGCGGTCGTGGCGAGCAGGAGGAAGAGATGACGAATCATGGGGTCGTGACGCTGAGGCCAGAGATGGCGCCCTGCAAGACCATGAGCTTACCGTAGAGTCCCACGGGCTTGGCGGTGTCGTGGCCCACGCAGAAATCCTCGGCGGGCTGGCGCGGTAGCAGGCCCTTAGCCTTGCCCGTCGCGGCATCTTGGCCGGCGACGACGAGCTTCATCGTACCATCACCGGTGAGGCTGGCGGTGGCGGTGAAACTTCCTTTCACCTCGGCGGGAGAAAGGATCTCGACGACTTCATCCGCGCCATGACGGACCGCGAAAGCGACGCGACCCGCTTTGAGATAGAGCGCATGACCGATCAGTCCGCCCTGCGCGACGATCACGGCGTCACGTTGCGCGGTCTCGACGGTGACGGAAACAGTGAAGGCTTTCTGGCCGACCTGCGGAGCGGCGGCGGCGACGATCGTGTCGCCGGACTTCGCCTGAGCGAGCGCGACTGGCTTGGCGGCGGCCTTCTTCGCAGCTGCTTTGGCCTCGGGCTTCTTCGCCTCGTTCGGCACGTAATCAATCGTGGGATAAAGCGTCTTCGCTCCCTTCACTTCGCCGGCGGGACGACGCGACGTCGGCGTCTTGCCGGCGATTTCAGACGACATCTTATCGGCGAGCACCTTCAGCTTCGCGACGACCTCAGGATGCTGCGCGGCGACATCGGTCTGCTCGCCAATCTCGGCATCGAGATCATAAAGACGCAGGCCGGCGGGCACTTTGGCCGCCTGCTTGCCCATGCCATCCGGCTGCGGTACGAGCGCCAACTTCCAGCGTCCCTGGCGCACGGCCTGCAGGTCGTAGCCGGAAAAATAATAATGGGCTTCGCGAGCCGACTCCTTGGACTGACCGAGCAGGATTGACGTGATATCGCGGCCATCGATGACCGGCGATGCGGGCACGGTGCCGCCGGCGAGCGAGACGAACGTCGGCAGAAGGTCGATCGTGCCAGCGACAGCGTCGTTGACAGAACCGGCGGGCACACGGCCAGGCCACCAAGCGATCGTCGGCTCACGCACGCCGCCCTCCCAAGTAGAACCCTTGCCGCCGCGGAGCGGTCCAGCGCTACCGCCGTCGGCGCCTTTAGTAAGCCACGGTCCGTTGTCGGAGGTGAAGACCACGAGCGTATCTTTCTCGAGGCCTTGCGAGCGTAGCGCATCGAGCACCTGACCAACACTCCAGTCAACTTCCTCAACCCAATCGCCAAAGCGGCCGTTCTGCGATTTGCCGGCGAAAGCCGCGCCGGGGTGAATCGGCGTGTGGACCGCGTTATGGGCGAAGTAGAGATAAAAGGGCTTGTCCTTGCTGCGCCCGATGAAGTCGACGGCCTCCTTAGTGTAGATCTCGACTAGGCGGGTCTGGGCGTCGCCATCCATCAGCTCGACGATTTTTTCGTCCCGGAGGAGGGGGACGACCGGAATCTTCGTGTCGGCGCTCTTTTTGAGCATATCGTTGGAGTACGGGATGCCCAGGTAGTGGTCGAAACCCTGGCGGGTAGGCAGGAACTCGGGCTGGTCGCCGAGGTGCCATTTGCCGATAATCTGGGTGGCGTATCCTTTTTCCTTAAGTCTCTCGGCTACAGTAACTTCAGAAGGATTAAGCCCGACAGATTGACCCGGGAAATACACACCCGGGACCGAGACGCGGGCGCCGTAGCAGCCGGTCATCATCTGGGCGCGGGAAACCGAGCAGACGGGGGTGGCGTAAAAGCTGGTCAGTTTCATCCCTTCCTTGGCCATCCGGTCGAGGTGGGGGGTTCGCTGCTTGGTCGCCCCATAGGGTCCGATGTCCCCGTAGCCCATGTCATCGATAAAGATCACCACCACGTTGGGCGGGCGGGCTAAAGAGGTGGCTGCGGAGCTGAGCACGGCCAGCAGGAGGAAAAACGTCTTCATGGGGTACCTGTTAGAACAAACCCATCAGGGTTTAGTTGCAAGGTTCGCTCCCGACCCCTGCCGGCGCACCCGACCCCGATTAGAAGCGATAAAAACGGCCTTTTTGCCCCTTCCCGCTTGCTCCTATGGGGGGCTGTCCTAACTTGCGGCCAACGACCATGGTCAAATCCGATTTCGGTTATAACAGCAAGGTTGAGGGCGAGGTCATCGTGACCCGCGCCGATGCCGTCGTGAACTGGGTGCGCAGCAACTCAGTCTGGCCGATGCCGATGGGCCTCGCCTGTTGCGCCATCGAGCTCATGGCCGCCGGCGGCTCCCGCTTCGACATCTCCCGCTTCGGCATGGAGGTCATGCGCTTCTCCCCCCGCCAGGCCGACTGCATGATCGTCGCCGGCACGGTCACCTACAAGATGGCCGAAGTCGTCCGCCGCATCTACGACCAGATGGCCGAGCCGAAGTGGGTCGTCGCCATGGGCGCCTGCGCTTCCACCGGTGGCATGTATCGCTCCTACGCCACGCTGCAGGGTGTCGATAATATCGTCCCGGTTGATATCTATATTTCCGGTTGCCCGCCCCGTCCCGAGGCCCTCCTCGACGGGATGATGCTGCTCCAGGAAAAGATCCGTAACGAAGGCGGCTCGCTGCGTCGCACCTTCCGCGGTCGCACGGTCGAAACGAAGATCGTCAGCTAAGCACGGACATGGACGCCGCCGCGCTCACCTCCCGTTTCCCTGCCACGCAGGACCTCGCCGGCAAGGACATGCCGACCTACCGCGTCGCTGGTAGCGACCTCCTCGCCGTCGTCAGCGCACTGCGCGAAGAACAGGGCTTCGACCTGCTCGCCGACCTCTGCGGCCTCGAGTTGCAAGGCCGCCCGGTCCGCTTCGGCGTCGTCATCCACCTCCTAAGCACGACGCACAAAGAATACGTGCGCCTGCACGTCGACGCCGTCAATGACCGCGTCCCGAGCGTCTCCTCGCTGCACCCCGGCGCCAACTGGCACGAGCGCGAAGCGTTCGACATGTTCGGCATCGTCTTCGAAGGCCACCCGGACCCGCGCCGCATCCTGATGTGGGATTCGTATCCCTATCACCCGCTCCGCAAGGACTTCCCTCTCGCCGGCATCGAAGTCCCCTTCCCCGCCGCCGACGTCGCGGAAGTCACCGGCCAGAAGGTCGAGCCCGCGCCGATGATGGGCGGCCCATTCGTCTCGCACGGCGGCAAGCTCTCCGAAGGCGAACCCTCCGCGCTTGACCAGTCCTGGACCGAGGAAAAACCCAAAGCCTGATTTAACGTGAAGATCACCAAGGAAATCTCCATCGGCGACGTCGCCGCCCGTTCGGAAGAACTGCGCGGAGAGAACATGACCCTCAACATGGGTCCGTCCCACCCGGCCACGCACGGCGTGCTCCGCCTGAGCCTCGAGCTCGACGGCGACAAGGTCGTGAAGTGCGATCCGGTCATCGGCTACCTGCACCGCGGCGACGAGAAGATCGCCGAGAACATGACGTATAACCAGTTCGTCCCATACACGGACCGCCTGGACTACCTCGCTCCCCTCGCCAACAACGTCGCCTACGCCATCGCCGTCGAGAAGCTCGCCGGCCTCAAGCTACCCGCGCGCTGCGAAGCGATCCGCGTGCTCACCTGCGAGATGGCCCGCATCTCGTCCCACCTCCTCGGCATCGGCGTCTACGCGATGGATACCGGCGCGTGGACGGTGTTCATGTACACGTTCAACGAGCGCGAGAAGCTCTACACGCTCTTCGAAGAACTCACCGGCGCCCGCTTCACCACGAGCTACACCCGCATCGGCGGCGTGACGCGCGACATCCCGGACGGCTGGCTCGCCAAGGTCTCCGCGTTCTGCGACGGCGTCGAGCGCACGATCGACGAGGTCGACAAGCTCCTCACCCGCAACGGCATTTTCCTCGAGCGCACCGAAGGCATCGCCACCATCACGAAAGAGATGGCCCTGGCCTACGGCCTCACTGGCCCGAACCTCCGCGCTTCCGGCGTGCCGTTCGACCTCCGCAAGGACAAGCCTTACTCCGGCTACGAGCAGTATGACTTCGACGTCCCGGTGGGCGTGAAGGGCGACTGCTTCGACCGCTACCTCGTCCGCATGGAAGAACTCCGCCAGTCCGTGCGCATCATCCGCCAGGTCGTGAAGACGATGCCCGGCGGCGCCTGGTACGCCGAGGATGCGAAGAAGATTTTCCTTCCGCCCAAGGCGAAGGTGATGACGAAGATGGAAGAGCTGATCCAGAACTTCATGCTGGTGACCGAAGGCCCGCAGATCCCGGCCGGCGAAGTCTACTTCGAAGCCGAAAACCCGAAGGGCGCGCTCGGCTTCTACGTCGTCTCCAACGGCGGCGGCGTCCCATATCGCCTCCGCATCCGCGGACCGAGCTTCGTCTCGCTCTCGATCCTTCCCGCTATCGTCCCCGGCAACTTCCTCACCGACGTCGCTTCCATCCTCGGTTCGCTCGACTTCGTCATGGGCGAATGCGACCGCTAAACCCCATGCACGAATCTCCTTCTTCCTCCGCCCCCGCCCGCGCGCTCAAGCCTGAGACGCTCGCCCAGGCTCCCGCCATCATCGCGCAGTATCCGCAGCAGCGCAGCGCCACGATGCCCCTCCTGCACCTAGTGCAGGAAGACCGCGGCTACATCACCCAGGAAGACATGACCTGGGTCGCCGAACTCGTCGGCGTGACCCCGATGCAGGTCCTTGAAGTGGTGACGTTCTACCCGATGTATCGCCAGTCGCCGATCGGCCGCCGCCACGTGCGCGTCTGTCGTACGCTGTCCTGCGCCCTCCGCGGTTCCTACGCGCTGATGGAGAACCTCGAGAAGTCCCTCAACTGTAAGCGCGGCGAGACCTCGCCCGACGGCGATTTCACCCTGGAGTTCGTCGAATGCATCGCCGACTGCGGCTGCGGCCCGGTCGTCCACGTCGACGCCTCGATGCACGAGAACGTGAAGCCCGAAGACGCCGGTAAGTTCGCCGCTCAACTCAAGGCCACGCTCAAGGACCCGTCCTATGGACTGAACCCTCCCGTCCCCGGCACGCCCGAGTGGAACGGTTAATCTCCAAACCTTAAGCGACATGCCCGCCGTCGAACGCCCTCTCATCTACGCCAACCTCCGCAAGCCGGGGTATACGGTCGATATCGACTGCTACCTGCGCAACGGTGGTTACGAAGCCCTCAAGAAAGCCGTCGCCCTCAAGCCCGACGAAGTCTGTAAGGAAGTCGAAGCCTCCGGCCTGCGCGGCCGCGGCGGCGCCGGCTTCCCGACCGGCATGAAGTGGAAGTTCCTCGACCGCAAGTCGGGGAAGCCTGCTTACCTCGTCATCAACGCCGACGAATCCGAGCCCGGCACCTACAAGGACCGCCAGATCATCTACAAGGACCCGCACCAGATGCTGGAAGGCATCGCGATCACCGCGTGGGCCATCCAGGCCAAGCAGGCCTTCATCTACATCCGCGGCGAGTTCGTCCACGGCGCCAAGATCCTCGAGCGCGCGATCGCCGAAGCGAAGGCCAAGGGCTTCCTCGGCCAGAATATCCTCGGCTCAGGCTACTCCTGCGAAGTCGTCATCCACCGTGGCGGAGGCTGCTACGTCTGTGGCGAAGAAACCGGCCTGATCGAATCCCTCGAAGGCAAGCGTGGCTACCCTCGCATCAAGCCCCCGTATTTCCCGGCCGTCCTCGGCCTCTACAACTGCCCGACCATCGTCAACAACGCGGAGACGATGGCGCAGGTGAAGCACGTGCTCGCCTTCGGCGGCGCGGAGTTCGCCAAGATTGGCATCCCCGGCGACAGCGGTACGCACATCTGGGGCGTCAGCGGCCTGGTGAAGCGCCCGGGTCTCTACGAGATCGAAGCCGGCAAGGCCACTTTCGGTGAACTGCTCTACGACCTCTGCGGCGGCCCGCTCGACGGACGCACGATCAAGGCGATCATCCCCGGCGGCTCCTCCACCAAGATCCTCAAGGTCGGCGAACGCTTCAAGGGCAAGCTCGCTAACGGCACCGAGTTCGACTGGGCGCTCGAAGACATCCCCCTCGACTCCAACAGCATCGCCGCGTGCGGCACGGGCCTCGGCACCGGCGGCACCATCGTCATCGATGACTCCGTCGAGATGATCCAGGCCCTCTCCAACCTCAACGCCTTCTACGCCCACGAGACCTGCGGCCAGTGCACGCCCTGCCGCGAAGGCTCCCTCTGGCTCTCCCGTGTCTCGAAGCGCATCACGACCGGTGGCGGCATGGAGACCGACGTCCCGCTGCTGCTCGACATCGCGAACCAGGTGGCCGGCCGCACGATCTGCGCCCACGGCGAAGCCGTCGCGTGGCCCGTGCAGTCCGCCGTCCCGAAGTTCAAGGACGAGTACCTCGAGTCCATCCGCAAACGCCAGAAGGGCGAAGCGGTCCCGACGCTGAAGTTGATCTGATTGGGTCTAAATCCAATTGAGTAGGGATGCGATGACATCGCATCCGCTGAATCGATAGGGCGAACGGAGGCGATGTCATCGCCTCCCTACCCCAGGCATCTCGACTCTTTACAACCACGCCCCCGTTTCCTAACAAATAGCCATGGAATTCAAAAACGTCACCGCCGTCGCCAAAGCCAACGTCTACTTCGATGGCAAGGTCGTCTCCCACACGATCCTCACCGCCGATGGCGCCAAGAAGACGGTCGGCCTGATCTACGCCGGCACCTACCACTTCGGCACCGACAAGGCCGAGATCATGGAGATCACCGACGGCTCGTGCGTCGTGGTCCAGGACGGTTCCAAGGAAGAAAAGACCTACGGCGCGGGTACCCACTTCTACGTTGCCCCGAAGTCCGGCTTCACGATCACGGTGCAGTCTGGCATCTGCCAGTATATCTGCAGCTTCATCGGTTAATCTGACCGGTAAGAGCGGCCGGGGCTTGCCAAGGGCGACGCCTCCCCGAACCTGTGGGCATGTCCGAGCCGACCAGCAGCCTGCCCAACATCCCCGCGCCCATCGCGCGCGAGAAGCCATGGGTGCAGCTGAAGACCTTCACGTCCAAGCCCTCGATCTTCCGCTCGATGGTCGGCGAGGTGTCGCCCGACGCCCGCCAGGGAGACGTCGTCGCCGCTTACGATAAGCAAGGCTCCTTCATCGGCTACGGCTTCTGGAACGCCGGCGCCCCCATCGCCCTCCGCATCCTCAAGGCCACCCCGGGTAAGCCCGACGACGTCTGGTTCGAACAGGCCCTCCGCCGCGCCGCCGCCCTCCGCAAGGATGTCCTGAAGCTCGACGAAAACACGGACGCCTACCGCGTGGTCAACGCCGACGCCGACTTTCTCTCCGGCCTGATCGTCGACCGCCTCGGCGACGTGCTCTCCATCGAAGTCTCTTCTTATGCGGTCATGCGCCGCCTCCCCCGCTGGATTCCCATCTTGCACGACGCCGTCGGCACCAAGCGCGAAATCGTCCAAGTCGACCCACACGTAGCCCGCATCGAAGGCATCATGCCGACCGACATCCCGAAATCGGCCGTCCGCTTCGTAAAGATCAAGGAATTCGGCATGGTCCAGGAGGTCGACTTCGCCGAAGGCCACAAGACCGGCTTCTTCTGCGACCAGCGCGATAACCGCCGCCGCTTCGGCGCCCTCGCCAAGGGCCTCAAGGTCCTCGACCTCTGCTGCTACTCCGGCGGCTTCTCCATCGCCGCCAAGCTCGCCGGCGCCACCGAAGTCACCGGCGTCGACCTCGACGAGAAGGCCATCGAGATGGCCAAGCGGAACATGAACCTGAACAACGTCCGCATCGACTTCGTCCACTCCGACGCGTTCACGTGGATCCGCCAGATGCAGAAGAACGGCAAGACCTGGGATCTCGTTCTCTGCGACCCGCCCAAGTTTGTTGATAGCCGCGATGAAGAATTCGAAGCCGAAGGTCTCAAGAAGTATAACGACCTCAACGTCCTCGCCATGCAGCTCGTCGCCCCGGGCGGCCTCTTCGTGACCTGCTCCTGCTCCGGCCTCGTCTCCCCTGAGTCCTTTGAGGATCTCGTCAGCAAGGCCGCGCACCGCTACCAGAAGCGCCTCCAGATCTTCGATCGCACCGGCCCCGGCGGCGACCACCCGAACGCCTCCAACCACCCCGAGGGACGCTACCTCAAGGTGCTCTGGAGTCGAATTGCGTAAAGTAGGGATGCGATGACATCGCATCCGCCTGTCTCCAAATAAGGGACAGCACCGCGTGCTGTCCTAGTTGTATCTCAGCGTTCGCCGAATGGTGAACGCCAGGTAGGGGCGGGGCTACGCCACGCCCTAGGGCACGACGTAGTCGTGCCCCTACCCTTGGCCACCATTCGGCGGCCAGGCAGGTGGCGGAATAAAGCCAGCCCACTCAAGGGGAAACCGGAGACCGGATGATTGGCTGGGGTCTTTAGGTAGGGGCACGATTCATCGTGCATTCCTTTGACGAAGGGCGCCGCTCCGCCGCGCCCCTAGCATCGGCCGCCCTGCGGCGGCCAGGTAGGGCTGACCGGCCCGGTCAGCCGCGGTCGCTCACTTGCGCCCCAGTAGGTTCATGAGTCCGGGGCAAAGGTAGATTGTGGCGCGACGACGTACACCGGCACGCTCGACCTTGATCACCTTCGCGGCGACCAGCTTCTCGATCCACTTGTGAACCGTGACCCGATTCTCTTCGCCCATGATGGAGGGCACAGTGAAGGCGGGGCTCGCCAGGAACCTCGGCAGGAGGTGGCCGGCGGCGCGTTGGCCCGCCGCTTCGAGCGTGGCTTCGGAAATATCGTCGAACCTCTTCCGGATGAGCTGAAAGAGGGTGGCATGCGCCAAGGCCTGTTCCCTCATGGCCCCAAGCATGAATTCGACCCAGGCGACCCAATCCTCAGTCGTCCCCCGCTTATGGAGATTGGCAAGAAGTTGGCGATAGTCCTCGCGATGCACATAGAGCTGCCCCGAGAGCACCAGATTGGATTCGGTCGTGGCACCCGCGCGCATGAGATGCAGGGGCATGAGCAACCTGCCCATCCGTCCATTACCATCGTGGAAGGGGTGGATGAGTTCAAACAGCGCATGAGCGATGGCGACCCTGACCAACGGACCTTCGGGACCTGGGTCCTCGGCCATGAAACCAAGAAGGTCGTCCATACATTTAGGGACGAGCTTCGAGTCGACCGCAGGCCGGCCTGCTGCGTAGCCGACATAAGGGGGCTGGCGAAACTTCCCAGGATGGGCGCCGGCGACCCCTTGCATCAGGAGCGCATGAATCGCGAACAGGAACGAGGGCGTGATGGGCCGACGGGCGGGCAGATCGGCGGCAGCATGTATCGCCGCGAGCGACCTGGCGGCCTCGCGCACCTGCTCATCACGGGAAACGGACTCCTCGGTGCCGGCCAAGACCTCGTCCATGATCAATTGCCGGGCGGAAGCCTTCACCCCTTCGATCGCCGAGCTCGAGGACGCCTCCATGCGGAAAAGCAGGTCACGGTAGGTAACGCCCTTGAGGGCGGCCGGAAGGCCGGCGGCCACCGAGTCGAAACGCGCCACCGCCGCGGTGGCCGAGGACAGGCCCGCCCAGCCGCGGGTCATGTCGACCGGCGGACGGCGGTAGACATAACAGGATTCCTTGGCGGCCATTTGTAAACTTTACGTTATATTAATTTACAAACAAGCCGATTCGGTCCAGGTTTGTAAACCGCGGAGGGAAGCCGGCTTCCTGGGTAGGGATGCGATGACATCGCATCCGCCTGTATCCAGGTAGGGCCGAGCATCCCTGCTCGGCCACGGCCGGCCAAGGATGGCCAGCCCTACCCGATACAGAGGACAGCACGTGGTGCTGTCCCTACCGTTTGATCACTTCGCCTCGACGGTTTCGGTGGTCTCGCCGCCAGCGGCCTTGGCGTCGTCGCCACCGAGGGCGCCGACGTAGTAAGCCTGACCGAGGTTGACCTTCGGGTAGATGACGCGGAAAGCGCCGCCGCTGACACCACGCTCTCCGCCCGTAAAGTAGCCCTGCGAAGTCGCGTCAGGCGCCGGCGCATCCGGTCGGCTGACGACGTAACCCTTGGGTACGACGCCTTCGAAACCGTTACCCCCAGCGCCGCGGACGGAAACCAGCTGGCCTGAGGCTAGGCCCATATCGATGCTGGTGTTATTGGTGGACGAGAAGCTCGAGGGACTAAAGCGGGACGCGCCGAGGACGAAGTCGCCGACGCTGCCACCGGTGCTCGCTCCAGAGGGCTTGGCGGCGAAGCCGAGGCTGCTGCCATTCTGCTGAAGGATGGAGAGCGGGCTGACGAGCGTGGCCGTTCCACCCACGGTGGCGGTAGCACCGGTGATGATCGAAGCCGAACCCTGGACGTTCATGTTCAGGTTACCGGTGAGCGTGAGGTTACCCACGGCAGCGTTGCCCAAGGTGGTGACATTGAGGTCCACGCCGGTGCCGGTGACGGTCAGGTTGCCGGTGTTGCTCAGGTTGGTCACGCCGGTAGAGGTGAAGCCGACGTTGAGGTTACCCGTGGCGGTCAGCGAGATGTCGCCGCCCGAGGTCGTCACCTGCCCGCCGAAGCGGTTGGCCGGATTAGTCAGGACGATGTCGCCGATCGACGAAACCAAGGAGCTCGTTCCGGTGACGATCAGCGGACCGGTCTGGGTGATATCGCCGCCGGACAGGACGCCGAGGTTACCGTTCACGGTCGTGGCCGCGAACGTCGTGGTTCCTGCGGCGTTGGTGTTCAGGTTACCGTTCACGGTACCACCGAAGGTGATATCACCAACGGTAGCGGTCAGGCTGGTGGCGCCGCTGAAGCGGTTACCCGGGTTGGTCAGGGTGATGTCCCCCGTCGACGAGGTGATCGAGGAAGCGGCTCCGGTGATGATCGCACCCGTCTGGGTGATGTCGCCGACCGAGGTCGTGGTGAGGCCACCTGTCAGCGTGGTCGTGCCGAAGGATGTCGCCCCACCGGAGCTGGTGGTGAGGTTCACCGCGGTGCCGGCGACGGTGAGGTTACCCGCGGACGTGATGGAGGCATTACCTGTGGCAGCGATGAGCGCCGACAGGTTGCCCGCCGCGGCGACGGTGACGTTATTACCGGCGAGCGAGGTCGCTCCGAAGAAGGAGTTGCCCGGGTTGGTCAGGCTGATGTTACCCGTCGTCGAGGTGATCGACGACGCCGCGCCGGTGACGACCGGTCCAGTCTGGGTGATGTTACCGACCGAGGTCGTCGTGAGACCGCCGGCGAGGGTCGTCGTGCCGAAGGCTGTCGTGCCGCCTGAAACCGTGGTCAGGCTGTTAGCCGTACCGCCGACGGTGAGGTTACCCGCGGCCGTGACCGCGGCATTACCCGTAGCGGCGACGAGGGCATTTAGGTTGCCCGCCGCGGCCACGGTGACGTTGGTACCCGCGAGAGAGGTGGCCCCGAAGAACGAGTTACCAGCGTTGTTCAGGGTGATGTTACCGGTGGTCGAAGTGATCGAGGACGGAGCGCCGGTGACGATCGGGCCAGTCTGGGTGATATTGCCGACCGAAGTCGTCGTGAGACCGCCCGTGAGGGTCGTCGTACCGAAGGAAGTCGTGCCGGCCGAACTGGTGTTCAGGTTGACGGCCGACCCGCCGACAGTGAGGTTACCCGCGGCCGTGACGGACGCGTTACCCGTGGCAGCGATAAGCGCGTTCAGGTTACCCGCTGCGGCGACGGTGACGTCGACACCCGAGAACGAGGTCGCCCCGAAGAAGGAGTTGCCCGGGTTGGTCAGGGTGATGTCACCCGTCGTCGAGGTGATCGAGGACGGAGCGCCAGTGACGATCGCACCGGTCTGCGTGATGTCTCCGACGGAGGTCGTGGTCAGACCACCCGTGAGGGTCGTCGTACCGAAGGAGGTCGCGCCACCGGAGTTGGTGGCCAGGTTGACGGCCGTGCCGCCGACGATGAGATTACCCGCGGCCGTGACGGACGCGTTACCCGTGGCAGCGATGGACGCGTTGAGATTACCCGCCGCGGCGACGGTGACGTTGGCACCCGCGAGAGAGGTGGCACCGAAGAAGGAGTTACCGGGGTTGGTCAGGGTGATGTTACCCGACGTCGAAGTGATCGAAGAAGGAGCACCGGTGGTAATCGGACCCGTCTGGGTGATATTACCGACCGAGGTCGTGCTAAGACCACCTGAGAGGGTCGTCGTACCAAAGGAGGTCGTGCCACCCGAGCTGGTGCTCAGGTTGGTCGCCGTACCGCCGACGGTGAGGTTACCCGCGGCCGTGACCGAAGCGTCGCCCGTGGCGGCGACCAGGGCGTTCAGATTACCCGCTGCCGCGACAGCGACATCGACGCCCGAAAGCGTGGTCGCACCGAAGAAGGAGTTATTCGGGTTAGTGAGAGTGATATCACCGGTCGTCGAAGCGATCGTGGACGGCGCACCCGTGGTAATCGCACCCGTCTGGGTGATATCGCCGACCGAAGTCGTATTCAGACCGCCCGTGAGCGTGGTGACGCCGAAGGACGTCGTGCCACCCGAGTTGGTCGCTAGGTTGATAGCCGTGCCGCCGACGGTGAGGTTACCCGCGGCCGTGACGGAAGCGTTGCCCGTGGCGGCGATGACCGCCGCCAGGTTACCTGCGGCGGCGACGGAGACATCCTGACCCGAGAGCGTGGTCGCTCCGAAGAACGAGTTGCCCGCATTGTTCAGGGTGATGTCACCCGTCGACGAAGTGATCGAGGACGGAGCCCCAGTGGTGATCGCACCCGTCTGGGTGATATCACCAACCGAAGTCGTGGTGAGTCCGCCCGTCAGCGTGGTCACGCCAAAGGAGGTCGCACCGCCAGAGGTGGTGGTCAGGTTGACGGCCGTGCCGCCGACGGTGAGGTTGCCGGAGGCGGACGCCGAGGCATTACCCGTCGCCGCGATGAGGGCGTTCAGGTTACCCGCTGCCGCGATGGCGACATCGACGCCCGAAAGCGAGGTCGCGCCGAACCAAGAGTTATTCGGATTCGTGAGCACGATATTACCCGACGCCGAGGCGATCGAAGAAGCCGCACCAGTGGTGATGGCACCCGTCTGGGTGATATCACCGACCGAGCTGGTATTCAGGCCGCCGGTGAGCGTGGTGACGCCGAAGGACGTCGTACCACCCGAAACCGTGGTCAGGTTGACGGCCGAACCGCCGACGGTGAGATTACCCGCGGAGGTGACCGAGGCATTACCCGTGGCGGCGATGAGGGCTTCCAGATTACCTGAGGCTTCGACCGAGACATTGGCTCCCGCGAACGAAGTGGCACCGAAGAACGAGTTATTCGGGTCGGTCAGGGTGATGCTACCCGTCGTCGAAGTGATCGAAGACGGCGCGCCGGTGACGATTGGTCCGGTCTGGGTGATGGCACCGACCGAGGTCGTCGTCAGACCGCCCGTGAGCGTGGTCGCCCCGAAGGACGTCGCGCCGCCGGAGAGGGTCGTGAGGTTCACGGCCGTACCGGCGATCGCGAGATTGCCGCTGGTGGCGACGGCGACATTCGCACCGGTGACGGTCACCAAGCCGCGCAGGTCATTGCCTGCGTTGCTGAGGGTGATGTTCGCCGGCACGCCACCCTGGGTGGCGGTGGCCGAAGTAGTACCGAAGGCGACGAGCGCGGAACCGGCCTGCTGCGAAATCGGGCCAGCCAGCGACGTGAGCGACAGGTTGCCCGTGGCGCTGAGGTTGCCCATGACGAGCGGGCCGACGGTGTTGGTGATGCTGGCGTTGCCGCCGACGTTGATGATGCCGGGGTTGGTCTGAGCGTAGCTGTTCGTGACCGTGAAGTCGCCGCCCGCGTTGGTCGTGCCCGCGGTCTGCGCGAAGTCGACGAAGGTCATGGCGCCGGTACCCGCGAAGGTGCCGCCGCTCTGCGTAAAGCTGGTCGCCGTGGTGGCGCCCGAGTTGTTCAGCGTACCACCGGTGACGGCGAGGCTATCCAGGGCCATACCGCCCGCCGCGACGTTCAAGGTGCCGCCCGCGATGGACAGCGAACCGGCGGAGCCGAGGCTGTCGATCGAGACGGGGCCGAAGATGGCCGGAGCGACCGCCGGACCGGCGAAGCTCACGTTGGCCCCGGCTGGCAGGACGACGTTCGCGACGTTGGCGAGATCAGGCACCGCCCCACCCGCCCAGTTAGCCGGGTCGAACCAATTACTGTTACCCGCGCCGCCCGTCCAGGTGACGGAAGCCAGTCGCGTGATCTCGGCGGTGGTCGTGGCATTGAGAACGCGGTAGTTGCCCGCCTGGGCGCCGGCCAGCGCGCCGACCGTGACGTTGACGGTCTTGCCCGCGGCCACGTTCTTGTCGACGAAGCTACCGGTGAGCGAAGCCAGCGAGACGGTATCGCCGGCGATGACGCCAGCGAGAGTTCCTGTAACCGAGGCGGTCGTGGAACCGTCATAAACCCTATTGGTCGCGGCGAGGCCGCTGAGCGTGAGCGTCAGCGGTGTGATGTTGGCGGTCACGCCCGTGGGCTGGACCAAGAGATAGTTACCCGCGTCGGCACCGATGACGGTATAACCCGAAATCACGACGGACTTGCCATCGGCCACGTTCGCATCAGCGAAAAGACCCGTGGCGCCGGTGGTGACAAGTACCGCATCATCGCCAAGGAGGGTGTTGATGACGCCGCCCGTGAGGAGCGCGGTCCGCGTCTGGTCGTAGACCTTGTTGAGCGCCGTGACACCCGTGATCGTGAGCGTCGGGACGGTGATGTTCGCTAGGACGTTCGCCGGCTGCACGAGACGGTAGTTGCCGGCATCCGCACCGGTGAGCGTGAAGCCGAAGAGACTGACCGCCTTACCGTTGCCGACATTCTTGTCGGCGAACGTGGCCGTGACGGCCGAAGTATCCACGGCGACGGCGTCATTGGTGAGGCTCGCGATCGCGCCGCCCGTGAAGGTCGCGGCGTTCGTGCGGTCGTAAGACTTATTCTGGGCCGTGATGCCCGTGACCGTCCGGGCCAGCGGGGTGACGGTCAGCGCACCGACGACGGTGGCCGTGCCGGAGAAGTTGCCGCCGCCGACCGACAACGCGGTCGCGGTGGCGGTGTAATTACCGACGCGCAGGTTACCGCCGGCGCTGGTGACGGGATTGGCCGCCCCGAGCGTGAAGGATACCGTACCGCTAGCTCCATCTTGATACTGGAAGGAGTTACCCGAGCCACTCACCGCCGTCAGTCCCGTGAGGACCTGGCCGCCCGTCGTCAGGTATTCGACACTGCTGATGGTGAAGCTCGGTGCCGAGCCGTAGGTGGCAGACCCGTTAGCGGCGCGGATGAGGAGCTGGCCGGCCGGGACAATCGTGAAGTCGCCGCCGACGTAGTTCATCGCGTAATTCTGGGCGCTCAGGCCGGAAGCCTGGAGGACGCCCGCGTAGGTGCCCGCCGCCTGCGTCGCGGCGTTACTGCGCGCGACGACCAGCGTGCCACCCACCACCGTGGCGGTGTCCGCCCCGACGAAGCCGGCGTAGCTGACGCCGTTGAAGTTCGTGCCATCGGCACGCGTAACGAGTTTCGCGTCCGCATTCGCGATGACGGTCAACGTCGCCTGGGTGATGGTCGCGGTCAGGCCGCTCGGCTGGACCAGGGCGTAATTCGAAGCCCCCGTGCCGGAAAGGCTGTAACCCGTGACCGTGACGGGCTTGTTGGCGGCGGCATTGGCATCACCGAAGACCGCCAAGGCGGTACCGGCGACGACCGGGGAATCCCCGGCGCCGGAAATCGTCGTGACCACGGGCGAACCCGTGAGGCTAGCGCGTACCGTCGCATCATAGACGCGACCCACCGCCGTCACGCCCGTGACGGACACGGAGAGCGGGGTGATGCGGGCCGCGGCGGTCTGGCCGGAACCGAGCACGTAATCGCTCGCGAGGCCGGAACCATCGGTCAACTGGACCGAGCTAGCGGTCACCAGGTTCGCGGTGGCGACGTCCTTGGAATTGAAGGTGGCGGTGAAGGTCTTGCCGAGGGTTTCTGAGCCGACGAGGCCCACGAGCGTCAGCGCACCCGTGGCCGTGGTCGTGCCATCGTAGGCCTTATCATTCGCCGTCAGTGTCGCCGTGATCGTCTTCGGCGAGACCGTGAGGGTGCCCGGGACGTAGCTCAGCGAATAATTAGCAGCGGTCTGGCCGCCGGCCGTGAGCACATAGCTACCCGCATGGCGCGCACCCTGGCTCGTGCCGGCGTAGGTGGTCGCACCGGCAAGCACGGTAGAGGTGTCGCCGTTCAGGAAACCGGCATAACTCACGCCGGCACCGCCGGTATAGGCGTTACCGTCATAGGTCTTGGTCGCGGACGCGACGTTCACCGTCAGGGCGGCCCGCGTCACGCTGAGCGCGGCCGCGTTGCCCGCAGCCTGAGCAAGGACGTAATTCGCACCGACGAGGCTGAGGCCGGAGCCGGTGAGGCCATACGTGCCCACGTTGCTGGTCAGCGTGGCGTTGGTCGTGAAAGCCAGCGTGCCGGTGACGGCGGTCGAAAGCGCGTCACCATTACGCAGACCGGTGATCGAGCCTGCGAAGGTCGGTTCCGCGGCGCCGTAGGTGCGCGTGGCAGCCTGCGCGACGATGGACAAGGTGGCAGGCGTGACCGTCACGCGGCCATCGACGAACTGGGTGAAGGCGTAATTCGCCGCGGTATAGTTACCCGCGGTCGGCGTATAGGCATAGGTGCCCACCGGGCTGGCCGCCAAGGCGGAGGAGACGCCACCGGCGGAACCGGTGACACCGGCCGTGACCGCCGTCTCGCCGTTCACGAAACCGGTGAGGGTCGAGGAGAAGGCCGGATCAGCCGCGCCGTATTCGCGCGTGGCGTCGTTGCCCGTGAGGGTCAAGGCGGCCTTATTGACGGTCAGCGTACCGGAAGTGAAGTTGACGGTGTAATTGGCCGCAGACAGTCCGCTCGGCGTGAGGGCGTAGCTGCCGGCATTGATCGCACCCTGGCTGGTGCCGGCGAAGCTGACGGAGCCGCCGAGCACGGCCACGGTCTCGTTGTTGCGGAAGCCCGCATAGCTCAGCGTGGAGCCACCGACGAAAGCCTGCCCGTCGTAGGTCTTGGCCGCATTGCCCGCGGTGACGGTCAAGGTCGCCGGGGTCACGGTCAGCGCCGTCGCGTTGGCGACGTCCTGGGTGAAGACATAGTTACCCGAGGCAGAAGTGAGGCCGGAAACGTCGACGCGATACTGCCCCACCCCGCTTGCGGCGGTGGCGGCGGTCGCAAAGACGAAGGCTCCGGAGGTGGCGGAGGCGAGGGTCTCGCCATTCTTGAAGCCGGCCACGGTCGCGGCGAAGGTCGGATTGGCCGCGCCGTATTCGCGCGACGCCGACGTAGCGGCAACGGTCAAGGTCGCGGGAGTGACAGACAGACGGGCGTTCATGCGACCCGTGAAGACGTAATTGGTCGCCGCATAGGTACCGGCATCCGCGACGAGCGTATAGGTACCGACCGAGCTAGCCGTTGTGGCCGAAGTGGTCGCGCCGCCCGCGCCGGTGACGCCGGAGGTGGCGAGGGTCTGGCCGTTGACGAAGCCGGTGAGCGTGGTGGTGAAGGCTGGGTTGGCGTCACCGTAGAGACGGGACGCATCCGCGGCGACCACGGTCAGCGCCGCCTTGTTCACGGTCAACGTACCCGGGGCATAACTGAGGACGTAATTACCGCTGGTGAGACCGGAAAGCGTGAGGGCGTAGGAGCCCGCGTTGATCGCGCCCTGGGCCGCGCCGCCGTAGGTCAGCGTGCCGCCGAGGTCGGTGACGTCTTCGCCATTCTCGAAGCCAGCGAAGGTCACACCGTTGCCGCCCGTGAAGGCGAGGCCATCGTAGACCTTGCTCGCGGCGAGCGCGGTCACGGTGACGGTCTTGGTGGTGATGAGGCCGTTGGTGGCAGGGTTCAGCGTGTCGACATAGTAGTTGGCCGACTGGGCGCCCGTCAGCGTGACGCCGCCAAGCGTATAGTTCCGGCCCGCGCCAGCGCCGGTGAGCACGAACTCACCCGCGCCGGTCGCGGCGACGGTGTCACCGGTGAGCGCGCCCGCGAGCACGAGGTTGGCGGCCGCCAGCACCTTGGTGCCGTCATACGTCTTGCTCGCCGTGGTGGTGAGCTGCTTTGGGGTGACCGCCTGATTGCCGACGAAGAGAGGCGAACCCGACAGATTTCCGCTGGTCTGGGTAATGGCCGATCCCGCCAAGGCATAGTTACCCACAGGCAGGGCTCCGCCCGGCGTGAGCGTGCCGCTGGCGCCGAGCGTGAAGGTCACGCTGCCGCCGAAGCTATCGTTATAAGTGTAGGTCGAACCCACCGCGCTACCGACCGTGAGCGACGTCAGGACGCTGCCGGACGGGGTCAGATACTGGACGCTGCTGATCGCATAGATCGGCGCCACGCCGTAGGCCGCGGAGGCATTGGCCACCTTCACGAGCAGCTGACCCGCCGGGACGATGGTGTAATCGCCGGCGACGTAACTCATCGCGTAGTTGGGCGAGGTCAGGCCGCCGGGCGTGAGCACGCCCGCGTAAGTACCGGCGGCGCCGGTCGCCACATTACTCCGGGTGACGGTCAACGCACCGCCGAGTCCGGCGGTGAGGGCGGTCTCGCCAGCCACGAAGCCAGCGTAGTTCGCGCCGTTAAAGCCAGTCGCATCAGTCTGGCCGACGAAACGTGCATCCGCGTTAGCCGTGACGGTGAGCGCGGCTTTCGTAATCGTGGCCGCAATGGGCGCCGCCTGGGCGAGCAAGTAGTTCGGGGCATTCGCACCGACAAGCAACGCGCCCGCGAAGGAGACCTGGTTCGCCGTGGCGACGTCCTTGGAGTTGTAGATGCCGACGGAAGATCCGCCGACGCTCACGACATCGCTGCCGAGGACGCCAGATAAGGTGCCAACACTCGTGACAATGGCGGCGTTGGTGCCGTCATAGACCTTGGAGGCTGCGACGGTGAGGCCGCTGACGGTGAGGGTGCGCGGGGTGATGGTCGCCGCGACGGACGCGGGCATCGCCAGGGAATAGTTCGCGGCGGACGCGCCGGCGAGGGTCAGGCCGGAGAAGCTGACGGAGACCGCCGTGGCGACGTCCTTACTGTTATAGACGCCCGTCGGGGAGCCGCCGAGGGTGACGGCATCGCCGCCGAGGACGCCGCTGAAGGCGCCGGTGCCGGTGACGACCGCGCTCGTGGTGCCGTCGTAGACCTTGCTCGTCGCCGCACCGAGACCGGTGACGGTCAGGGGCTTCGGCGTGATCGTCGCCGGGACGACGTAGTTGGCGGAGATCGTGTAATTACCCGCGGAGGCGCCGCCGATCGTCAGGCCGGAGAAACTCACGCCGGTCGCGGTGGCGACGTCCTTGCTGTTATAGAAACCTTGGGCGAGTCCGCTAAGGGTGACCGTGTCGCCGGCGATGACGCCCGCGAGGGCGCCGGATCCGGTGACGCTGGCCGCGACGGTGCCGTCGTAGACCTTGCTGGCCGGGACGCCGAGGTTGCTTAAGGTGAGCGAACGCGGGGTGATGCTGCCGCCGAGGTCGCCGGTCGGGATCACGTAGTTGCTGCCGATGCCACCATTGGCTCCGTCCGCGATGGTGTAGCTGACGCGCACGGTCTTGCCGGCGCCGACGTTCGCGTCGGCGAAGCGACCGACGCCGGTGACGACGATGGTCTGCGTGCCGATGAGGCCCGTGAGAGTGCCCGGCTGGACCGAAGCCAGGGTCGTGCCATCATAAACCTTATTGTCCACGCTCGAGCCGCTGACCGTCAGCGACTTCGGCAGGACCTTCACGAGGCTGGTCGCACCGGCAAGGGTGTAGGAGACGGACGGCGTCGTGGACGCCGCCGCGCTGAGGCCGGTATAATCGATGAGGGTCGACGCGGTCAGGACGTTCGCGCTGTTGGCGACGGCGGCACCAGTCAGGGTGACGGTTGAGCCATTCGGGGCGGTGGCCGTGAGGACGGATCCGGCGAAGGTAGCCGTGGCGTCGTAGACCTTCGAGCCAGTGAGGTTCAACGACAGGACGGCCGGATTGATATAGAGGGCGCCCTGGGTGGAGACCTTGTAATTGGAAGCGAGCGCGCGGCCGCCGACGACGCTGATCGCCGTCTGACCGAAGGTGCCTTGATTATAAGTGCCGGCGGCGGCGGACTGGGTCGTGCCACGGGCGCTGAGCAACGTGACCGTCTCGCCGGGCAGCTGGCCCGAGGAGATCGTCAGCTGGCTCGCCGCGAAGAGACTGGTACCGTCGAACGTCTTGGTGCCGGTCAGCGTCAGGAGCTTCGGCGTGATCGTCGCCTGATAACCCATGATCGAGGTCGGGACGACGTAATCGCTCGGCACCGAACCGTTGCGCGTGACGAGCGAAGCCAAGGTGATGCCTGCGATGTCGATGCGGTTGGCCGAGACGACGTCTGGCGAGTTATACGCGGCGGAGGTCCCGGCGGCATAGGCGACGGTGTCACCGGCGATCAGGCCGCTGGTCACCGGGATGGCGTTGATCGCCACACCCGCGGTGAGGGCGGTCGTGCCGTCATAGACCTTCGAGGCCGAACCCAGCAGACCGAGCGTGAGCGTGGCCGGGGTGATGGTGGCCGCCACGGAGGCGGTACCGCTCACGGCGTAGTCGGAGAGCTGGCTACCCAGGGTGGTACTGGTGAGCTTCGAGACCGAGAGACCGCTGGCGACGAGCGCGTTCGCCGAAGCGACGTGCGCGCTGTTGAACTTCACCGCCGCGGCGCCGAGGGCGACCGTATCGCCGGTGAGCAGGTTGCTCGTGGCGTAGGTGGGCACGATGGCGCCGATGAGGTCGGCGGTGCCGTCGTAGGTCTTGGTGACCCCGACATTGGTAAGCGTGACACCGATCGGACGCGGCGTGATGCGCACCGTGGAGGTCGCGCCGACCAAGGTGTAGTTGCTCGCGCGGCCGGTGCCGTCGGCGAGGGTCAGTCCGCCCAGGCCACTGAGGCTGCTGACGGTGGCGACGTGCGCGGTGTTCGCCGTGAGGGCGGCTCCGGTCGCGGTGAGCGTCTGGCCGGCGACGCCGCTGACGAGCAGGTTGGCGGCGGCGGTGAAGGTGGCGTTGCCGTCGTAGACCTTGCTGGCGGCGAGGCTGACCTTGGCCGGGGTGACGGTGACGGTATCAAAAGTCGCCGGGAGGGCGTAATTCGAAGCGCGTCCGGTAGCGCCGGACACGGAGATCGCGCCGCCCGCGAAGGCGCCGCCCTGGTAGGAGCCGACATCTGCGGCACCCAAGGTGGCCGTACCGGCGCTGAGCAAGACGACTTCGCCCGCGAGGGCGCCGGTGACGCTGAGCTGGGCCGCCGCGACGGCGGTCGAGGCGTCATAGACCTTGGTTCCGCTGACCGTCAGCGCGCGCGGCGTGATGGTCACCGTGCTCGTGGCACCGGCGAGTTTGTAATTAGAGGAGGAGCCGCTGCCGCTAATGAGCGTGAGGGCCGTCGGGTTGACGAAGATGTTGCCGGCTTCGACATCGGCCGAGCGGGCGTTGACGTTGCCGGTGACGGTGAGCGTCTGGCCGCCGACCGTACCGCCGACGGTGACCTGAGTGCCCGTGAAGGCGACCGTGCCATCGTAGACCTTGGAGGCCGCGAGCGTGACCGTGCGGGGGACGACGCTGAGCGACTCAGCGGCGGTGGTGTCGTAGACGATCGTGTAGCCGGACTTGGGCGTCAGGCCCGAGCCGGTCAGCGCGTAGGTGCCGACGTTGCCCGGGGTGGTGGCCGGCGTCCAGGTGACCGTGCCGGTCGCATAGGTCGCAAGTTGGACCGGGGTGATGGCTGCGCCGTTGTAATAATAGGTGGTGGTACCGGTCAGCGTGGACGGGTCGTCACCGTAGGTCAGGCTGAAGATCGGCGCGCGGACGACCAACTTGTTCAGGCCGGGATTCGCATCGAAGATGCGGTAGACGCTACCCGGCGCGAGGACCACGGTGTAGTTGGCGTTGCTGGTCGCGAGGGTGCCCTGCCCGACATCATAGACGCCGGAAGCCTGCACGACCGTGCTGGCGCTGCCGTCGAAGGTGAGCGCACCGGTCAGCGCTGTGCTGGTCTGGCCGTTCTTGAGGCCGGTGAAATCATAATTGGTCAGCGTGGTGGAGTAGGTCGCGTTATTGAGCGCCGTGCCGCCGCCGTTGACCGAGTTGTTCTTGAGCGTCAGGGTCACCAACGCCTTGTTCACGGTCAGGGTACCGTTGACGTAGGTGACGGCGTAATTACCCGTGCTGGAACCGGCCACACCGCTGACGCCGGTGACGGCCAAGGCGCTCGGGATGATGTCATAAGCACCCGCGTTAGCGCTAGCGGCCGCGCCGCTGCTGCTCACGGTGAAGGCACCGAGCTCATCCTTCAACAGGACGCCGTTGACGGACTTGAAGCCAACGATACCAGCCGGGGTGGCTTCGTCGTAAGCCGAGATGTTGGCGAACTGGGAGACCGTATACGCGTCGCCGTAGGTCTTGCTGTCGGAGTCGGTGGTGATCGTCAGCGGACGCTTGGAGATCAGAAGGCGCAAAGGCGCGCTCGTGCCCGCCTGGGTCGTGCCCGTGGCGGCGGTGAACTGCAGGCCGTGCGTGCTGCTGACCGGATAGGCGTAACCCGTCGTCGGGCTGGCCTGTTCGCCCGCTAGGGTGCCGAGCGAGGCGCGCGTGCCGACGGAAAGGCCGCCCAGGATGGTGGCCCAATCGAGCTTGATCGCGTAACCGGTACCCGAGGGCACGACGATGCTGTTCGTGGCGACCTCCCAGCCGCTGTTGCTGGCGTTCTTCTGGAGGCGCGTGTCGACGAGGTTGAGCAACGTGCCCGCGGTCGTGGCCGAGCCGTAAGGAGTCGTCGGATCTTCGGTGCCGTAGACCTTCGTGTAGGTGACGGCGGAAGACAGGAGGAAGTTATAGGTGGGACGGCCGCGGAACTGGACGAACGGACCTAGGGCCGAACTCGTGGTCGTCGAGGCGAACAGAGACTTCGTCAGGTTGATCGAAGCCTCGGGGAGCGCGGTCACCCCGACGTTACCGGCGCCATAGGCCTGCTCGAATGCGACGGTGTCCAAGGTGAGCGTCGTCATCTTCGCGCTCAGGATGTTCAGGTAGGTCGTCGTGCTCGGCAGACCCGAGTAGAGGTAGACGTTGCCATTCGGCGAAGTGATCGAGTTCGTCGCGGAGCGGCAGAGAATCTGGCCACCCAGCCCGTCGCCAGCCGCACGCGAGGTACCGGCCGCAATGACGACCCAGCCGGCGCCGTTATTGACGATCTTATGGGGAGTCAGGTCTCCGCCGTCGTTGGTCGCGAGGAAGACGCCGCCGCCGGAGTGCTGCGTGATGGTCGCGCCGAGACCGGCGAAGATCCGCGCGTTCGCGCCGACCGCCGAAAGGGTGATCCGGCCCGTGTTCGGCCCGTTGGTGATATATGAAGCCGCCAGGTCGTCGTAGCCGATGCCGCCGGTGGCGAGGATCGTGGTATCACCGCCGACGGTGTTGTTGGTGAGGTTACCCTGCAGGTTGACGGCGGAGGTGATCGCGTCGAGCGAGGTGCCGCTCAGCAGCACCCCGACCTTGGAGAACGTATTGGTCGGCGCGCCCGCGATGAGCGTGGAGCTCGAGCCCGCGGAGAGCGCATGCAAGATGCTGACGCCGCCGGTGCCGCCGGAGCCGACGATCTTCAGGCTACCGCCCGTGCTGCGGGTCGACTTGGTCGCGTCACCGAGATAGATGCCCCACGAGCCCGTCGTGAGCGCGACCTGTCCGCTGAGGCTGATGTCACCCCCGGCGAGCAGGTTGTCCGTCAGGCGCATGCCCTCGGTCTTACCGACGCCCGTGACGGAAAGCGTCGTGGCCGCTTGCAACGAAGCACCCGCGATGGCGTTCACGCCGCGATTACCGCCGGCGTAGCCCGTGAGCGTAACCGCCCCGTTATAGCTGCGGATCGGGGCGGCGAGATAGACGCCGTCGTAAGCCGAAGTGGCTGCGGCTGTCCACCAGTTGGCCGTGGCGACCGGCGCCGCCTGACCGTAGACGTCGACGGAGCCCCAGGCGTCCATCGAGCCGCCCGCGGCGACGAAAACGCCGTAATAGGTCCCGTTGGTCGCCGTCTTCCCGCTGACGCCGATCGAACCGCCAGCGGTCAGGCCAGGATTGATGGCGCGCAGGGCGTGCGACAGGCGCACGCCGCCTTCGGGAGCCTCACCGATCAGGGTGATGTTGCCTCCGGTGGTGACGATGGATTTGCCGGTGCCGCTCGAATAGATACCATAGTCGTCCCCGTAGGCCGGGCCATTGATGAAGAAGCCGTAACCGGTCGCGGTGATATCCCCGCCCGCGGTGATGCTGTCGGCGAGATTGATGCCGTTGACTTTGCCTCGGCCTTCCAACGTGACGGTGCCCGCCGCCGTCAGCGGCGCACCCGCCTCGATATGGATGCCCGCAAAGGCTCCGCCGGCATTGCCGCTGAGCGCCAGATTGCCGGCATAGCTCCGCACCGGGGCGGACAAGAACATACCCTGGCTACCGGTGAGACCAGCGACGGTCCACCAACTCGGGACGCTCGTCGCCGCGTTGGAGCCATAAAGGGAAACGTCGCCGAAGGCGGTGATGGAGGCCGTCGAGGTCGTGTAGAGGCCGCGATAATTACCCGCACCGTTGACCGCGATGCTGATGGTGCCACCCGAAGTCGGCGTGGCCGTGTTGCCCGCCAGGATCGGCGAACGGAAATCGGCGCCCGGCCCCTTCGAGTCCACGGTGATCCGGATATCGCCCGCCTTCGACCAGATGGTCTTGTTCGCGACCGCATGGTAGAGCCCCATGACGTCGGCCTGGGCGCTGACCGAGGAAATCGTGAGGTCTCCGCCGGCGATAAGATCGGAGTACAGTAAGGTCGCGTAGTCCTGGCCGCCGATCGAGGTCAGCGTGAGCGTGGTCGCGGCCGTGAGGTTGGCGGCACCATTGACTTGGATGCCGCGATTACCCGAAGAGTAACCGGTGACCGTGACGCTGCTGTTGAAGCTGCGGACCGGACTGGACAAGTTGGTCCCGTTGCCCACCACGGTATCGGCAAGCGTCCACCAGTTGGCGGTGTTCACCGGGGCGACCTGCCCGTAGAGGATGATCGGTCCCCAAGCGGAGACGGTCAGCGAGGCTTCGATGGTCAAACCGATTCGGCCGTCGGCCGCGGTTTCGGTCTTGCCGCTGAGGCTGATGCTCCCGCCGGAAGTGGGCGTGGCCGCGTTCCCGGCGAGGATGTTCGTATTGATGTAAAGTCCGTCGCCGCCGGACTGCCCGGTGATGCCGACGTTACCGCTCTTGGACCAGATAGTCATCAACGGGGCGCCCAAGCGCACCGACCAGTTGCTGGCAGCGCTGGTCGTCAGTCCGTCAACGATGACGTCGCCATTAGCCGTGACGCCATCCAGGAGGTAGACGGCGCCGAGAGAGCCGATACCGGTCATGGTGACCTTGTTCGCGGCCTCGATCGGCGCGCCCGCGAGCTGATGGATACCCCAGCCGGCATTGCCGAGCGCATAACCGGTCATGGTCACGCTGTCGGCATAGCTGCGCACGATGCCTCGGAGCTGCAGGCCGTAGCCGCCTGCCGTCTGCGGACGCGTCCACCAATTGGCAAAGGAGATCGGCGCGCTCTGTCCGTAGAGCACGATTGGGCCCCAGGCGCGGATCGGCGCGGTGGATAGCTGCTGGAGGCCAGTGTAGGCATAACTGCCCTCGGCGGTGTTGCCGTTAAGGGTGATCGAGCCGCCGCTGGTCGGCGTGACGAGGGAGTTCAGCGCGGTGATCGGCCGACCGAGGTAGAGGCCGTGGCCGCCGCCGACGTTGGAGCCGGTGATGACGATGTCGCCGACGAGCGTGGTCACGGAGGCGCCGTCGAGGCTCACACCGTAGACGCCATTGGGGCTCCCGGAACCGGGGACTGGGCCGCTGGTGCCGATGATGGTGATGTCCCCGAGCGAGCTGTTGATCGCGATATTGTAGTTTCCGACCGCATAGACGCCCGAACCGGCGCCGGTACCGGAGAGACCAAGGATCAAGATGTCGCCGGTGGCGGATAAGGTCTGGTCGGTGCCGTTGAGAATGACCCCATAGGTTCCGCCCTTGGCCGGCGTGCCGGGCGCCGGCGAGACGATGCCGTTCGCGAAGGTGGAGCCCTGCAGGGTGATGCTACCGTTCGTCGCGATCATCGAGCCACCCACGCGCATCCCCGCGTAGTTGACCGAGTTACTCGAACTATCCGAGGCCGAGAAGACGATGTTACCCAGCACGGTAGAGCGGGTCGCCGCTACGACTTGCATGGCTAAGCTCGAGGCGTCGCTATAGGCGTTGAGCTGGACCTCGCCGGTCGCCGTCAGCGTGCCCAGAGCGCGAGCGTGGAGGCCGTAACCCCCGCCGGAGACCGCGGCCGCGCGGTCGCTATACCCGGAAATCGTGAGGCTGCGGATCGTCGAGCCACTGCCCGCGGTGACCGGCGCGTTGAGGTCGACACCGGTGACGCCGCGGCCGTCGATGACGACGTTACCCAAGGTGGAAACGATCGCACCATTCGTAAGCACACCGACCGAGCCGACCACGCGCTCCAAGCTGGCGGCGCGGATCAGGATATCGCCCGTCGCGGTCAGCGTGGAGGTCACGGAGGAACTGGTGAAGCCAGCCCCTTGGCGACTGGTCATGGCCGTCCCCGGAGCCGCCGTCGCGACGCCGCCGATGAGCGCGGAGCCTTGCAGCGTGATGCCGCCGTTCGCGGCCGAAAGGGCGGCGCCCAGAGTGAAGGCGTTTTCGCCGGCGCCGCCGCCGGCGTAGGAGGAGATGACCACGTCGCCGCGGAGCGTCGAGCGGATCGGAGCAGCGATCGAAATACCGACCGCGCCGAGGGTGGAATAGGAAGTGAGCGCGATGGAGCCCGTCGCGCTGAGCGCGGCGGCGGCGGCCGTGGTCAGACCGTAGCCGTTCGAACCCGTCGTGGTGATCGTCAGGGTGCGCGGATTGACGCCCGTGCCGGCCGTGACCGGTGCCGATAGGCTCATCGCATAGAGCCCCGATCCCGTGAGGGCGACGTTACCATCTGTGCTGAGGACATCGCCTAGGAAGTTACCCCCCGCGAAGGTCACGCTGGTACCGGCGAGGGAGATATTACCCGAGACGGTGATATCGCCGGCCGCGGTGCTGGAGAAACCATAACGAGAACCGGTCGCAGAGCTGCCCGCGAGCGGCGTGGCGATACCGCCGACCAAGGACGACCCCTGGATGGTCAGGTTACCTGAGGCGACGGTGAGTGCATTGGCGAGAGTCACGCCGGTGGTGTAGACGGCGGCATTGATGCCGCCCGACTTACCGGACAGGATGACGTCACCCGCCACGGTGGAGGCCAACGTCGAACCGACGTTGATGCCGAAGTCACCGGTAGCGGTATATCCCGTGAGGGTCACCGCACCCGTGGCGCTCAGCGCGCCGGTGTTCACGACACCGTCGCCAGAAGTCGCCGTACCGGTGATTGTCAGCGATCGCACCTTGCCGACGCTGCCGACGGTGATCGCTCCGGCGGCGTACACGCCGTCGACGCCCTTGCCGAGCAGGACGACGTTGCCAGCGGTGGAGGTGGTCGTGCCGGTGAGAAGGAGGCCCTTGTAGGAAGTGGATTCACCGGAAAGCGTGATATCGCCCGAAGCGTTGAAAGAACCGGCCAAGGCCAGATTGAGGCCATGGCCTCCCCCGGAACTGAAAGCCGCCGTGCCCGGCGCGGCCGTGGCCACGCCGCCGACCAACGTGGCGCCCTGCACGACGATGCCGCCGGACGTGGCGGTCACGGGCTTACTCAAGCCGATGGCCGACGTGGCGGTCGCGCGACCGGAGAGGACGATGTCGCCGGCCACGGTCGAGGAAACCGTTCCATACAGATTGAGGCCGGAGCCAACGGTCATGCCGTAGCCCGTGAGCGAGACGCCCCCCGTCGCGCCCAAGGGGGCGGCCGCGGAAGCATCGATACCATTGCCCGCCGTGCCGGTGCCGACGATGCTGAGGTTACGCACCAACGCGCCGCTGCCGGCGGTGACTGCAGCCGTCAAAGAAACGCCGCCGTCACCCTTGCCGATCAGGCTGATATTGCCCGCGGTGGAAGTGATCGTGCTGTCCGAGAGGATGCCGTAATAGGTGGCCGAGGTGCCTTGGCCGCGGATGTCGATCTCGCCGGAGACGCTGATCGGCGCGGTGTTCACCTGGAAACCATAACTGCCGCCGGTCGCCGCCGTGCCGGGCATCGCCGTGGCGATGCCGCCGACCAAGGAGGCTCCTTGGACGGTGAAGTTGCCGCCGCTTACCGTGAGAGGATTGGAACGCAGATAAACCCCCGCCAGACCCGCACCGCCTTGGCCGGAAAGCACGACGTCACCGGTCAAGGTCGACCTCACTCCACCGGCAAGGTCGACACCGCGGGAGCCGGTGGAATATCCCGTGACGGAGAGCGAACCCGTCGCGGTGAGGCTGGCCGCGAGGGCGGCCGTGATGCCGATGCCCGACGCACCATTGCCCACCAAAGTGATGGCCCGCAGCTTCGTGCCGGAACCGGCCGACAAAGCCGCCAGGAGATTGATACCGCCGGTCGTGCCGCTGCCGGTGAGGGTGATGTTACCCGTCGTCGCAGTGATGAGGCTGGCGCCCGTGGTCACGATTCCCTGCGCAGCGGAGGATTTGCCGACGAGGGTGATGTCGCCCGAGGTGCTGGTCAGCACGCCGGAGAGCGAGATACCCGCCGAGGCGGTGGCCGTGCCCGCGCCCAAGCCGACGCTGTTGTCGAAATCGATCAGCCCCGTGAGCGTTATACCCGCAGTGGTGCTAATTGGCGCGCCCTTGGTGCGGATGCGCAAGCCGGTCAGGCCGGTTCCGGTCGCGGCGATCGCCGCGTTAACGGAGATGGCCGACGTGTTGGTACCAGCGGTGCCACCGGTCGGCGCCGAAGCGGTGCTATCGAGCGTCAGGATTGCGGCGGTACTGGTGTTATTGGCAATGGTCAGCGCGGTGCTGACGGTGATGGTACCGCTGGCGTAGACCGTGACGCTGGTACCGGCATTGAGCGCCGCCTGGATATCCGTCGCCTTGATGTTGGTGACAGCGAGACTCGCAAGGTCGCCCGCGAGCGTCCCGGTCGTGCTGGTTGTGGTGATGGTGACGTTCGTGGGGTCGATCAGCCACATGCCGCCAGCACCCGCTTGCACGAGGCCAGGAAGTTCCAAGAGATGACCAGAGGTCTCGATGCGGCCACCGAGCGCGCGCACAGTGCCGGCGACGGTGGTGATACTGTCGGCGTTCGTGATGTCGGACCAGAGCACGACCTTGCCGCCCTGCCCTGCGTCGATCGTCGCACCGGCTTCGAGCGTGGTGGTGATCGCCTGGCGGACGCCATTCGAGCCCTGCCAATCGCCACCGACGAGGATGGAACCGCCGTCCGAGGAAAGGGATGCGCCCGTGAGCACGGCGACATGGTCACCGGTCAACTGGATGGAGCGGGCGAAGAGATTACCGGCGACCTTTACGCTATCGGCGTCGAGCACGATTGAACCGGCGGGGGCCGCGAGCACGGCAGTGCTTTCGACGGCGACGGAGTTCGAGCCGCGCAAGGAGATGGAGCCGTCGGCGTTACGGCCGGCGGAACCGGCGCGCACGAGACCGGAGACGTTGACGGACTGGTTGACGACTTCGCGCGCAGCGGCGGCGGAAAGGACGATGCGACTGGCGGTGACCTCACCGGCCTGTTCGACCTGGGCCTTGAGCGGCTGACCGTCGGCGCCGACAAGCGTCGAGGCGATGCCTTCGCCCAGCGCGAACGTGATCAGGCCGTCGCCGGCGAAGTCCACGGTGAATGCCTTGCCCGAAGCGAGCACGGCGGTGCCGAGGTTGGCCACGAGAGCGCCGGAGTTACGGACATGCGGGGCCACGAGGGCGCCCAGGCCGGCGTCGGCGATCGTGAGGGTGCCTTCGTTGACGACGGAGGCGGAAAGATCCGAGGCGGACGAGAACTTGAGCTTACCTCCGGTGAGGAAGGAATCCTTGTCGAGGTCGAGCGTGGTGGCGATCAGGCCGGCGGCGTCGACGGTCGAACCCTTGCCGAAGAAGATGCCGTTGGGGTTGATCAGGATGATCCGACCGTTGGCCGAGACCGCGCCAAGGATGTCGGACGGAGCGATGCCGACGACTTTGTTCGCGGTGACGGACGAAGCGGACGGCTGGTTGAAGCGGACGGACTCACCCTTCGCGACGGAGAAGCTGTTCCACTCGACGAACGCGCGGTCCGAAGACTGATCGATCGTGACGCGGGACGTGCCTTGTCCGGACACCGTGGCGGCGCCGCCGGTGACGTTGGCACCGGTGGGGTTGGCGAAGGAGCCGACGGGGTTCAGCACCGCGGCCACGAGGAGCGTGGCCAGCGGGAGGAGGCGGCGTTTGACGGAAGAGGCGGGAGCCATGACAGTTTTGTTTTAAAGTTTAGAAGCGGACGCCGAAGGAGGCGTTGAGGCGGTTGGAGGTGTCGACGGTGGAACCGACGGGAAGGGAGACGGGGCGAGCGACCTCAACGAGGGCGTTCATGCCGTGCGGCAGTCCGAGGCGGACACCCACGCCGGCCGAGGCGGCGTGGCGCTCGCGGGCTTCCTGCGGCTGGAGCACGCCCTGCTGGCGGGTGAGACCGGCGTCGGTGAAGACATAGAACTGTGCGCGCACGGGCTCGGCGAAACCGAGGGACAGCGGTAGCGTGTAGCGGAGTTCGAACGAACCGAAGAGCGCCTGCTCGCCGCTCATGGAGCCGGAGTCGAAGAAGCGGCCGAACTGACGGCCGCCGAAGGAAGACTCGACAGCGCTGAGTAGCGGATCACCGAGAGAATACTGGCCTTGGGCCGCGAACGAATACGAGAGGGAGCCCGAGCCGAGCGTGGTGAGGGGCGCGGTACGCGTGAAGTCGAGCGAGGCGACGGTGAAGGTGGTCGAACCGTTGGCGCGCGAGTTACCCTGGGCGCCGAGCCAATCGAGACCCTGCTCGAGGTTGAGGCGCACGAGATTGGAGGACTGGTCGGGGCGGGCGAAATCGTAAGTGAGCGAAGCGCCGACGGTGCGGATCGCATCACGCGTGGGCGTGCCGGACGTCATCGAGCTCTGCGAATCCTGGGCGCCGAGATAGGCTTCAGCCAAGAGCGTGGACGAACGCGAACGAATGAGCGGCTTTGAAAACGTCAGGCGCGTATTGCGCGAGAGGCCCTTGTATTCGAGGGGCACGAGCAGCGGATCGGTCGGGCGACTATCGGACTGCGAGAACGTGACGCCGAGGCGTTCACCATCGGTACCGACGAGCGTCGACGCGGCGGCGCTGAAGCTCTGATACGCGTTACCGTTCGGGCTGTGGTAGTAGCCCAGCGAAAGTTCGTCCGCGCCATCGAGAAGACCGAAGCCGGACCAGGAGGCGCCGACGACCTGACGGTCGAGCGCGCTCGGGAGGAAGTTATTCCAGCTAACATCGAAGGTGTCCGGGTCGCGCGTGAACTCCAGCGACAGATCGGAGCCGCCGATAATTTTGGGCGAAGCGGAAAGGACCGAGCCGACGGACCAACCTGGCAGGTCGTCCATGAGCAGGATGTTTCGCTCGAGCACGTCGGCGCGCAAAGGCTTGGAGCCCTTGATCCGGCTCAACTGGGCGTCGACGGCATTGAGCGCGCGGGCGCGCGGCTGGGCCACGCCGAACGAGTGGTCGCTGACGAAGCCTTCGACCACGACGACCTTCACCTTGCCGTCCTTGATGTCCTGCTCGGGCACGACGCCGAAGCAGAGCGCATAACCGGCGTCGGCATAGAGCTTCGTGATCGCGTTCGCCAAGGCGAAGACCTCTTCGATCGTCACGGTATCTCCGGCTTTGTGGGCCCAGAGCGCGGCGAGCTGCTCGGACGTCAGCGCGGCGTTACCTTCGAAATTCAGTTCCTTGAACGTGAAGGCGAGCGCGGCGGCATCCTTCGGGGCGAGCTGCTTATTGTTCAGCGAGAGCTCCTTGCGCGGCACCGACTTCGGCTGCGGCGCGGGCTTCAGATTCTGGTCGATGCGCGCCGGATCGAGCGTCGGTGCGACCTGCGCGAAAAGCGATAGCCCGGTGACGAGAACGAGGGTGGAGGCCGCGACCAGGAAAGGACGACGGACCGTGGAAAAAACCGGGCGCAACATAGCGCCGACAATCCTCCTTAATGCTAAGCAAAATAGAAGAAGGCTTGTGGCCTGTGATATTGGTCAGAAGTGAGGGTGATGGTAGGGATGCGATGACATCGCATCCGCAGGCGGACGGACACAAGGATGGTCGGTGATCCTGCCCGGCTCGTGGCACGTGCGGCTGCAAACGGATGCGATGTCATCGCATCCCTACCCCAAGGCAGGCCCAACGTGCTACCTCTTCGGCGCCGGGCCGATGGAGGCGCCGGACTGCCAGGTCTTTTCGTAGACCGTCCGATAGACTTCGTCCTCTACCTTTGCGGAGCGGATCCAGACTTCGGCCTGCTGCGCGATGCTGTCCGGCGAGCTGAGACAGCAGGCGACCGGCGGGACATAGACCCGGGTGGTGGCGTTGCCGACGAGCGCGACGACAGAAAGGTCGCGCGGAAACTCCAGCCCTTTGGAGGCGAAGAAAGCGATGGCCGGCATGAAGTCCGTCCACTGCGGGAAGATCACCGCGGTCGCCCCGCGCTCTAGTCCTGGGCCGAGGAACCGGGCCATACCTTCGGTCGTAAGCGGCTGCGCGGTGAGTTTCACCTCGATGCGTACGTCATGCTCCTTGGCGACCCGGGCGATGGCCGCCATCGACTCACGGAGCTTCGCTTTCCGCGCGAAGAACGGCATCAGGAAGTGACGATGGCCCAATGGAATCAGGCTTTTCAGGGCGATGTCGACGAGGTAGCCATACTTGACGCCGAGCGGATTGATCCGCTTGGAGCGGAGGGAGCCGAACATCGAAGCGATCTTCACCGGGTGACGGGAGACCCCGGCGAAGAGCGACGCGTCCGGCTTCATGAGAATGACATGGGTGGGTCGCGATTTGACCATCTCGGCATGCGCAGCCTTGCGACGCTCCGCACCCTGCACGTGGCTCAATTCAACGAACCGGAGGCCGTCTCCCTTGGCCTTCAAGGTCTCGCCGAGCTGCAGGACGCCTAAGGCGATGGAGCCGTCGTAAGCGTTAAGCGGCTCGGTGGAGAGCACCAGAACTTCGAAGTGCCCCGAAGGACGCCGAGAGCCAGAAACGCCAGTAGCCACCTCCAATCGGCGCTTGCCGCCACGGCCGACCAAGACCTGCCGTTCAATCAGGAGGGCGATGGCCTTCTGGACGGTCGGGAGGCTGACCTTATGCTGGTTGGCCAAGTCCCTGCCCGAGGGGAGCAGCCCCTTCCAACCTTCATGACGGATCTGGGCCTCAATACTATCGGCAAGGAGCTCAAAGACCGCCTTTTTCTCGAATTTTGCGTTCGGCATGTCGCTTTATAAGCAGGAATATTCACATTAAATCTGATAAAGCCATCGGGTTTGTGAACTGTCAGATTGGTCAGATACGATGCTAATCGAACTAGGTGATGGCGGTTAGCGGTTGGACGATTAAGGTAGGGATGCGATGACATCGCATCCGCCGGCGTCTAGGTAGGGCTGACCACCCTTGGTCGGCCGCGCGGTTGAGCGAGGGCGCTCAACCCTACCCTATCCAGAGGACAGCACATAGTGCTGTCCCTACCCGATACAGGCGGATGCGATGTCATCGCATCCCTACCCAATGCAGCCCTCAGGCCGGCCTACCCCTAATTGGAGCCCCTTTTCCCGCCTTTCCCCTTGCGGCAGGTAGGGGGTCACCTAACTTGCGGTTAACTTTCCAGACCCATGGTCACGGACAACAAACCTTCTTTGGTCACCATCAACGTCGATGGCGTCGAACATCAAGTCCCGGCCGGGGCTAATCTGGTCGATGCCTTGGGCAAGATCGGGAAGGAAGTGCCCCATTATTGCTACCACCCGAAGCTCCCGGTCGCCGGCAATTGCCGCATGTGCCTGGTCGAGCTCGGCTCGCCCATGCGCGACCGCGCGACGAACGAACTGGTGATGGAAAACGGCCTGCCGAAGATCGGCTGGCAGCCCAAGCCGGCGATCGCCTGCGCTACCAACGTCTCTCCCGGCCTGCACGTCCGCCTCGAATCGCCCGGCGTCAAGGCCTGCCGCGAAGGCGTGACGGAGATGCTCCTCCTCAACCACCCGCTCGACTGCCCGATCTGCGACCAGGCCGGCGAATGCAAGCTGCAGGAATTCTCCGCCGAATACGGCCGCGGCTACTCGCGCTACGTCGACGAGAAGAACGCCAAGCCGAAGAAGACCCGCCTCGGGCCACGCGTCACGCTCGATGACGAACGCTGCATCCTCTGCTCGCGCTGCGTCCGCTTCTCCAGCGAGATCGCTAAAGACCCCGTCCTGGGCTTCGTCAACCGCGGTTCCTACAACACGCTGACCTGCTTCCCGGGCCGCGAACTGGATAACAACTACTCGCTCAACACCGTCGACATCTGCCCGGTCGGCGCGCTCACGAGCACCGACTTCCGCTTCAAGATGCGCGTCTGGTTCCTGAAGCAGACGCCGAGCATCGACACCGAATCCTCCGCCGGCGCGAACACGACCGTTTGGTCCCGCGAAGGTAAAATCTACCGCATCACTCCGCGCCAGAACGACGCCGTGAACGACACGTGGATGGCCGACTCTGGCCGCGAACTTTTCAAGACCGTCGACGCGCCTAACCGCGTGACGAACGCGACGGTGAAGAACGAGAAGGCCACGGTCGAAGCCGCCTTCGCCGCCGCTTCCGAAGCCCTGTCCGCCGGCGCGCTCGCGATCGTCGGCTCGTCGCACATGTCGGTCGAAGAACAGCGCCTGCTCGCGCGTCTCGCCCAGGCGAAGCACGCCACGGTCTACATCCCCGCCCACGTGGGTAAGGGGGATGGCCTCCTGGTCTCGGAAGACCGAACCCCGAATTTCCGCGGCGCCCTCGTCACCGGTCTCACCGACCGCGCGCCCGTCGCCGACCTGAAGGCCCTCGCGGCCGACATCGACGCCGGCAAGGTGAAGTCCGTCCTCATCGTGCGCGAAGACGCCGCGATGCTCGGCCTGCCCGCCTCGACGCTCGCGAAGGTCCGCAGCGTCGTCCTCGCCACGCATCACAACGTGACCACCGCCGCCGCCGAAGTCGTGCTGCCTGCGCTCACGGTCTTCGAGCGCAGCGGTTCGTTCATCAACTGCCAGTTCCGTCTGCAGTCCTTCGCCCAGGCCGTCCCCGGTCCGACCGGTGTTCTGCCGGACGCGCTCGTGCTCGCCCGCCTCGCTGGTGCCGACGCTGCGACGGTCTGGTCCGAACTCTCCGCCAACGTCGCGGCGCTCACCGGCCTCGACGGCCGCCTACTCCCCGCCGACGGCGTGCAGGTCGACGGCGCCGCGTTCGCCGCCCACAAGTTCCCCGAAGGCAAGCTGCTGAAGTTCGCCCCGGTCGTCCTCGCCTAAGCCCTGACGACCATGGAAAAACTCCTCCACGATCTCGTCCTCTCGCCGGACTGGTATTTCACCGCGGCCCGCGGCCTCACGCTGATCCTAATAGTGATGACCCTCGCCGGCTACAGCGTGCTCCTCGAGCGCAAGGCTTCCGCGTGGATCCAAGGCCGCGTCGGCCCGAACCGCACCATGCACCCGCTCATCGGCTGGATCCCGTTCGTCGGGACCTTCCTGGCGAAGGGTGGCTTCATCCAGCCCGCCGCTGACGGCGGCAAGTTCCTCTTCAAGGAAGACGCGCTCCCCGGACACGTCCGCAAGTTCTACTACGTCCTCGCGCCGATCATCGCCCTCGCGCCCGCGCTCGCGGTCCTCGTGATGCTGCCGTTCGGCGAGTTCCTCTACGAAGGTAAGCGCTACGCCATCTCGCTCACGCAGGGAGCCGACGTCGGTGTGCTGTTCATGTTCGCGGTCAGCTCCCTCGGCGTCTACGGCATCGCCCTCGCCGGCTGGTCAGCCAACTCGAAGTTTCCGTTCCTCGGCGCCGTCCGCGGCGCGGCGCAGCTGATCTCATACGAACTCGCGATGGGCCTAACGGTGCTCACTATCTTCCTCGCGACCTCCGTCCCGGGCGAAGACCACGGACTCAGCCTCGTCGCAATGGTCAACGCCCAGAGCGGCGCTTGGAACATCCTCACCCAACCCATCGCCGCGCTGGTCTTCCTGATCTGCGTGTTCGCCGAGACGAACCGCCATCCGTTTGACATGCCGGAATCCGAGACCGACCTCGTCGGCGGCTTCCACACCGAATACGGCGCCTTCAAGTTCGGTATCTTCTTCGTGGCCGAATACAGCCACATGATCATCGGCTCGACGTTGTTCATCCTGATGTTCCTCGGCGGTTGGCACGTGTTGCCGTGGATGCCGACCGTCGGCGAGGGCTGGATCGGCTCGCTCATCGGCGTCGCCACGTTCTTCCTCAAGCTCTGCTTCTTCCTGTTCTTCTTCGTCTGGGTGCGCTGGACCCTTCCGCGCTTCCGGTATGACCAGGTGATGCGTATCGGCTGGCGCGTGCTCCTGCCCATCGCTGTCCTCAACCTTCTTGCGTACTTCGCATGGTACGCCATCCGCGGATAATCCACACCATGGCCATCAAAGTTGTCGAACGTCGTCCGCTCACCCTCGCCGAGCGTACCTATCTCCCGCAGATTCTCGCGGGCCTCAAGGTCACCTGGGACAACATGGTGCGTCCGTCCGTGACGCTCCAGTATCCGGAAGAACGCCCTACCATCCCGAAGAACTATCGCGGCGTGCCCACGCTGATCATGGATCCGAATGGCCGCGAGAAGTGCGTCTCCTGCCAGCTCTGCGAATTCGTCTGCCCGCCCAAGGCCATCCGCATCACCCCTGGTGAGATCGCTGAGAATGCCACGAACGCCCACGTCGAGAAGGCCCCGAAGGAATTCGAGATCAACATGCTGCGCTGCATCTACTGCGGCCTGTGCCAAGAAGTCTGCCCCGAAGAAGCCATCTTCCTGCAGAGCCAATATTCGCTGACCGGCCTGACGCGCGAATCCATGGTCAATAATAAGGTGAAGCTTTACGAACTCGGCGGCACTCTTCCCGATGGTCACCACAAGTGGGACAAGAAGAAGGAAGAAGCGGAACGCCAGGCCCACGAGGGGCACTGAGGGTAGGGATGCGATGACATCGCATCCGTTCGCATAGCGAGTCGCCGCTTAGGGAAAGAGCGTAGATAGTCCCAACCTGATTCGTTTACGGATGCGATGTCATCGCATCCCTACCAGGGGCTTGGACGATGCTGAGGTAGGGCCAATCCTCAGGCCTCGTAACCAGACCTGCGCGAACAGGGTTGAGCATGACGTATAACCACTTGGCGCGATAGCTGTCATCGCTCCGAATGCGGTGATCGAAGAAACCCGCCTGCCAAGCGACGGGACGTTTATAGCTCACGTCATGCTTGAAACTGCGGACCACGGTAGAGATTCCCGCCCGCGAAGGTATTCGTGCGATGAGATGAAGATGATCCGGCATCGCCACGAATAGGAGCGGCGTCCAGAGAGCCCTTGCCTGCAGGCGAGCCGAAGCCCGTAGCATGACTTCCCACACGTCTGGCCGAGCGAATTGGTTTATGCCGCGGGATTGTCCGCAAATCGTCAGGAAGATCGGGTCATCGCCATCAACCCATGCGGGGCGAGCATGACCTAACCATTCCCTTTCAGGCAGAGGCATGACTTGAAGGTGCCCGAAGGGGCGCCCTTAGCCAGACCGGGAATCCCCCATGGCGGATGCGATGTCATCGCATCCCTACCCTTTACCCCGCGGTCGGATAATCCGTATATCCCTTCGGGCCGGAGGCGTAGAAGGTGGCTTCGTCGGGAGTATTGAGCGCGAGATTTTCCTGGAGGCGACGCGGGAGATCAGGATTGGAAAGGAACGGTACACCGTACGCGACGGCATCCGCCCAACCTTCGGCAATGGCCTGCTCGGCCTGCGCGCGATCGAAACCGCCGGCGGTGATGAGCACGCCCTTGAAATCCTTGCGGAGTTCCTTGGGGCCGACGCCGCTGGTCGCACCGTGCGCGATATCCTGGGCGGTGACGCGCGTGACGTGGGCGTAGGCGAGCTCAAGCTTGGAGAGTTCACGCAGGAGGTAACCGAAAGTCTCGGCCGGATTGGCGTCGGACATGTCATTGAACACGCCGCCGGGCGAAAGACGGATGCCCACGCGATCCGAACCCCAGATGGAGATGACAGCATTGGCGACCTCGAGGGTCAGGCGCGCACGGGCGGCGAGGGAATTACCGTAGCCGTCGGTGCGGGTGTTGGTGCCACTGCGGAGGAATTGGTCGAGCAGGTAACCGTTGGCGTTATGGATCTCGACGCCGTCGAAGCCGGCTTCCTTGGCGAGGCGGGCGCCCTTGACGTATTCGGCCACGATGCCGGGGATTTCTTCGATGTGCAGGGCGCGGGGGACGACGTAGTCAGCCATCTCCTTGCCGGTCCAGACCTGGCCCTTCGGCTTGATCGCGGACGGGGCGACCGGGAGTTCGCCGTTCGGCTGGTAGGCCGGGTGCGAGATGCGACCGACGTGCCAGAGCTGCAGGAAGATGCGGCCGCCCTTGGCGTGCACGGCGGCGGTGACCTTCTTCCAGCCGGAGACCTGCTCGTCGGAGTAGATGCCCGGGGTGTTCGGGTAGCCATGGCCGCGGGGCGAGACCGTGGTGGCCTCGGCGATGATCAGGCCGGCGCTGGCGCGCTGGGCGTAGTATTCGGCCATCAGGTCCGTCGGGACGTTGGCGCCTTCGGCGCGACAACGGGTCAGCGGGGCCATCAGAATGCGATTCGGGAGCGTGAGCGCACCGACCTTGAGAGGAGAAAAGAGGGAGGACATGCGTGAAGAGAAGTGAAAGGGGTAGGGATAGGGGTGGGGGCAGGAAAGGCAAGGAGGCGGATGGGAAGAGACAGCGAGGCAACTTCCAGGTGACGGGTGACGGCCATCAGGGCATCAGCCATTCAGGGGTCGGCATTCCAGCCATCGGCAGCCGGGAGCCGGAGGCCGGGAGCCGAAACCGGAACGGCCGAAACCTGGGACCCGAAAGAAATGCCCCAGCCAATCATCCGGTCTCCGGTTTCCCTTTGAGTGGGCATCATCTGACTTGGGTAGGGTTGAGCGCCCTCGCTCAACCGCGGCTGACCAAGGGTGGTCAGCCCTACCTCGAGACAGCTAGTTCGTGACGCGGTCCCGACCCTACCCACCTGAGGCATGAATGCCGACCGGTTTCACAAAGGTTCAATTAAGTTCACTGCCCAACCGCTATCCGCTAACCGCTAGCCGCAATCACCCCCGAAGCCTCCGGCTTCGCCCCATTAATCTTCCCTCCCCTACATCCCACCCTTACAAACGCCCTACGCCTCCTGCGTCGTCCGACATGTCCGTCCCTCCTCCCCTTCCTTTGTCCCGTTCCGCCCAACCGACGTACATCATCGGCCACAAGAATCCCGATGCCGACGCGATCTGCTCCGCCCTCGCCTACGCCGCCTTCAAAGAAGCTTCTGGTCAGCCCGGCTTCAAGCCCGCCCGTTGCGGCAACTCCAACGCGCGTATCGACGCGATCCTGAACCGTTTCGGCGCGGTGCTCCCCGAATTCGTGGGCGACGTCATCCCGCGCATCGAAGACATCATGCACCGCGACCCGTTCAAGGTCAGCGTCGACGACACGTGCGCCCGCGCGCTCGAGCTCCTCGACCTGCATGACGTGCGCGCCCTCCCAGTCGTCGGCAACGACGGCCGTCTCGAAGGCTACGTCTCCATCTTCAGCCTCGGCGATTACTTCATCCCAAAACCCAAGCGTGCCACGTCGATGCGCAAGGTCACCAGTTCGATCAACGCGATCATCCGCTCCATCGGCGGCACCGAAGTGGTCTCCTACGACGCTGCGACGGTCGATGAACTGTATGTCCGCGTCGCGGCCATGGAACTCGAATCCTTTGGCAAGTCGGCGACCGTCGAAGGCATTCCGAACAACAAGAGCGTCATCGTCGTCGGCGACCGTTCCGACGTCCACCTGCGCGCCATCGAGATGGGCGTGCGCATCATCATCGTCACCGGCGGCCACCGCATGAAGGCCGACGTTCTTGAGCGCGCCAAGGCCGCCAAGGTCTCTGTTGCCTACGCCGATACGGATAGCGCCACCACCGCCTGGGCCGTCCGCGCTTCGACCCTCGTCGGAGGACTCGTGCAGCGCGACGCCTTCACCTTCAAGCCGCAGGAAAAGCTCTCCGTGGCCCGTCGCCGCATCGTCCAGAACCCGGCCCTCATCTGTAACGTCGTCGACGAGGATGGCCACCTGCTCGGCGTCTTCACCAAGACCGACATCATCAACCCGCCACGCGCCAAGCTCGTGCTCGTCGATCACAACGAGCTCTCGCAGGCCGTCGACGGTGCCGCCGAAGTCGAGATCACCGAGGTCGTCGACCACCACCGCCTCGGCAACGCGCCGACGCACCAGCCCATCCTCTTCATCAACCGCCCGCTCGGCTCCACCTGCTCAATCGTCGCGGACATGTTCCGCACGGCCGACCTGAAGCCCACGCCGCAGATCGCCGGGCTGATGATGTGCGGTATCATCTCAGACACGCTGCTCCTCCAGAGCCCGACCACCACGCCGCTCGACGCCGACCTGCTCCAGTGGCTCTCCCGCCTCGCCGACGCCGATGCGCGCTCACTCGCCGACATGATCTTCAACGCCGGCTCGGTGTTATCGACCCTCACCCCCGCCGCCGCGGTGCGTGCCGACTGCAAGCTCTACAAGGAAGGCGAGCGCCGCTTCTCTGTCTCGCAGGTTGAAGAACTTGGTTTCACGAACTTCTGGAAATGCGAAGACGCGCTCCTCGAGGCCCTCGAGAAATACCGCATGGAGAACGGCCTGAGCTTCTCCTGCCTGCTCGTGACCGACATCGACACCCAGAGTTCGATGTTCCTCATCCGCGGCGACGCCGAGGTCGTGCAGGCCATCACCTACCCGCAGAAGCGGCCGCCGGACATCTTCGACCTCCCCGGCATCGTCAGCCGCAAGAAGCAGCTCATGCCCTACCTGGGTAGCCTGCTCGGAGGCACGAACGAAAGCGCATGAGCGCCGAAGAAGTCCTGCTGAAGTTCCTCGGGAAGCCCGGCTACAAGCCGATGCGCCTCGAAGCCATCGTCCAAGCCCTCGGCGGCGACAAAGAAGACCTCCGTCGTCTGAGCAAGACGATCCCTCGCCTCATCAAGGCGGGGGCCGTCGTGACCGTCAAAGGCCACCTGCTCGCCCTACCCTCCGCGGGGTTCGCCCCCGTCGGCGCTCCCGCACGTAAGCAGGCCTCTGACCTGCTCGAAGGCACCATCCTCTTCCGCCCGAGTGGCTCCGCTCGCGTGGTCTTCGACGCCGTCCCTGGCTCGCCGCCTCGCGAACAGTTGCACATCGACGCCGACGATACGCACGTCGCGCTCCACGGCGACCGCGTGCTCATCAAGCTGAACGCTAATCGCCGTGATCGTAACGGCGACGACTGGGGCACGGGCACTGTGGTCAGCATCGTCAAGCGCGCGCTCACCCAGCTCACCGGCACGATCGGCAATAACCGGCTGCAGTGGTTCGTCGTCCCCGACGATCCCCGCATCTCTCGCGAGATCATCGTACGCGACCCCGCCCGCGCCGGCCTCACGCCCGCGCCGAAGTCCGGCGACAAGGTCGTCGTCCGCCTCGACGTCTGGGAACGCCGCAACCTCAACCCCACCGGCACGGTCACCGAAGTCCTCGGCGTCACGCACACGCCGATGGCCGAATACCTCGCCATCCTACGCCGCTACGGCCTCCGCCCGGAATTCCCGCCCGAAGTCGCCGCTGCGGCCAACTCCTTCGGCAAGACGGTGCAGAAGGCCGATTGCGTTGGCCGCGAGGATTTCCGCCAGATTCCGACGATCACCATCGACCCAGATGACGCGAAGGATTTCGACGACGCCTTGTCCGTCCAGCGCATGCCGAACGGCAACGTACGCGTCGGCATCCACATCGCCGACGTGTCCTCCTACGTGAAGAGCGGCTCGCCCCTCGACGTCGAGGCGCGCGAACGCGGCAACTCCACCTACCTTGTCGGCACGGTCATCCCGATGCTCCCGCACGCGCTCTCGAGCGGCCTATGCTCCCTCGTCGAAGCCGAAGATCGCCTGGTCAAGACCGTCATCTGCGAATTCACGCCGGACGCGCGTCTGGTGAAGACCGAGTTCGCGAACTCCGTCATCCGCAGCGTCAAGCGCCTCACCTACAAGCAGGCCTACGGCTTCCTGCAGCACCTCACCAAGGACGAGATTCGCGCCCTCCCCGCCCCTCCGCCGCACCAGACCGGTTCACCCGGACGTCCGCTCGCCGAACTGACCGACGCTGAACTGGACCTGATCCAGGGCATGATCGATGACCTCTGGAGCATCGGTAAGGTCCTCCGCACCGAACGTTTCCGCGCCGGGTCGCTCGACCTGGAGATGAAGGAGATCAAGATCTACTGCGACAAGGACGGCTGGGCCGACCGCACCGAAGTCGTGCAGCACGACTCATCGCACCAGCTCATCGAGGAGTTCATGCTCCTCGCCAACGAAAGCGTCGCGACCGCCCTCGACAAGGCGTCTATCCCGCACGTCAACCGCGTGCACGACGACCCCGATCCCGAGAAACTCGCCGCCCTCCGCGAAGAACTCGCCGGTAACGGCTTCCAAGTCGGTGATCTCACGCACCGTTCCGAGATGGTCAAGCTGCTGGCCAGCCTCAAGGACCGCGAAGACGGCTACACCATCCGCATCCAGCTCCTGCGCTCACTTAAGCAGGCCTGCTATCGCCCGTCGGCCGACGGCCACTTCGGTTTGGCGAAGCTGCACTACTCGCACTTCACGTCGCCGATCCGCCGCTACTCTGACTTGCTCGAGCACCGCATCTTCGACGCCTACATCCAGAAGAACGGAGTGCGTTCCGCCCCGAAGGAGCCGCTGCGTTCACCGGGCATCGGTGAACTAACCCGTTCCTGCGAACACATCTCGATCACCGAGCGCAACAGTTCCGAAGCCGAACGCGATTCGGTGAAGATCAAGCTCCTCGAGCTCTTCGAACGCGAGGCCGCCCGTCCGGACAAGCGTCCGTTCGAGGCCACCATCACCGACGTGAAGCCGCACGGCCTCATGGTCGAGCTCAACGCCTCGCAGGCCTATGGCCTCGTGCACATGTCGACGCTCACCGACGACTACTATCGCCTGAACGACCGCGGCAACATGCTCGTCGGTAGCCGCACCGGACGAAAGTTCATGCCCGGCGGCGTCATCACCGTGACCGTCGACCGCGTGGATCGCTTCAAGCGCCAGGTGGATTTCCGCCTGTACGACGAACGCCTGGCCCAGAAGCCGCGGGGACCGGAGCGGAGGAAGGGGCAGAGGTAATTACTATAAGGGGTAGGGGTAGGGGTAGGGGCTGTAACTCGTACCATCATTATCCTGAAGGACGATGCCTGCCCGCAGGTAACGGGTCTCGATCGATTCACTACTCTATGGAGTCACTTTTGTTTGGCCTACCCCTGCCCGTACCCCAACCCCTACCCCTTTATGAGCCTCCCCCACGCCCGTGCGTAATCGCCAGCGGCTTTGCCGAGGCGAATGCGGCCGGCATCGTCGTCGGTCCACTTGACGGGTATCTCGACGAGTTTGGCGCCGGTGCGCGCGAGGCGGACGAAGGCTTCCGCGCCAAAGGAGAAGCCGCGCGCATCGGCTGGCATCTTGAGCGTGGCGAAAGTAGAGCGGCGGATGAGCTTCAGGCCGCAGCCGGGATCCGTCATGCGCGCTCCGGGCAGCATCCGCCAGAAGCACGAAAGCGTCGCGGAGATCAGCGAGCGCTTCCAAGAGCGCCCGACGACCTTCGATTCGCGATGCCAGCGGGAGCCCGCGACGAGGTCGGCCTTGCCTTCGGCGATGAGTCGATAGCCGCGGACGAGCGCCTCTGGATCCGTCGCCATATCGGTATCGCAGTAGGCCAAGACATCGTAGCCTTCCGGAGCGGAGTCCCAGGCGGAAAAAATCGCGACCCCCTTGTCGCCGTAGTCGCACGCCCGATGATAGACCACGCGATACGGGATCTTCCCCGCGGATTCGATCGCCACGGCCCGCGTCCAATCGGTCGATCCATTGTCCGAGACCACGATCAACACATCCGAGCACTGGTGGGCCTGCAGGCTCTCGGCCAGCCGGGCGAGGCCGGGACCGAGGCGGCGCTCCTCATTGCGCACAGGAATGACAATCAAGAGGGGCATCGGACAGGTGATTAAAATCATCGAATTACCCAAGGATTACAACCAAAGTCTCAACAAGATGAGACTGCGTCTCAATTGTTGTTTGACAGATGAGATTCAGTCTCATTTCTTGCAACCGCACCCCCCAGCCATGAAAACCCTCAGCCTCCTGACCCTCACCGCCGCGACCGCCCTCGGTTGCGAGAATCCGTTCGGTTACTCCTATATCGCCGAGACGATCAAACCCGGAAAATACGAGATCGAGCAATACATCACTGGTCGCTTCGGTCGCGACATCGGCGCCGGTTATGACGCCCGCTACCGCGGTTTCGATTTCAAGACCGAGTTCGAGATCGGCATCAGCAAGGACGAGCAGATCAACCTCGAAGCCACCGCCCTCTACCTAGATTCCGCCTCGTTTGAAGGTCTCCGCTTCAACGGCATCAACATCTCATACAAGAAGATGCTGGCTGATCCCGATCGGGCCTCCTGGGGTCGTGCAATCTACCTCGAACCCGGCTATTCGCAGGTCAGCTCCAAGAACGGAGCCTTGCGCGAACGCTGGTCCTTCGAAGGTAAATACATCCTTCAGCATAACTTCGGAGACAACAGCCCTTGGATGTATGTCGCCAACCTCATCGGCGAAGTCACCCACACCTCTTCCGACGGCGAAGACGCCGTGGAGTTCAAGGTCACCCAAGGCCTAGCCTACCAGCTCACCAAGGAATGGACGATCGGCATCGAGGGCATCGCCATGGTCGAATGGGTCGAGTTCAACGACTTCGAGGAAGCCGGCTTCTTCATCGGCCCCTGCCTCAACTACCGTAAAGACAACTTCTCAGCCACGCTGACAACGCTAGCTCAAGTCGCCGGCGCCCCCGTCAGCAAAGGCAACCTCAACGTCGTCGAGAACAGCCCTTACGAAGCCCGGCTCACGATTGCCTGGGAGTTCTGAGGCGAGTTGACATGAGGGTGGGGCGCGACTGCGTGCTGTCCTTTTTATTTCGTGTTAAGGTAGGGTCGAGCATCCCTGCTCGGCCGCAGCCGGCCAAGAATGACGAGCCCTACCCATAACAAGTAGCAGCGGTGGCGGTTAATCCTTACTTCAACTCCGCCTTCACCGTCGCCAGCATCTGGTCGGGCGAAAGGCCGTTGGCGGCGCGCAGGGTCTTCACGTCGGTCGCGTGGCCAACGAAGCGATCGGGCCAGCCAAGGCGGACGATCGGCGTGCGCACGCCGTGCTCGGCGAGCACCTCGAGCGCGCCGGTACCGAAACCGCCGGTGACGGCGCCATCTTCAAGGGTGACGATGAGCTTAGCCGACTTGGCCTGCTCGACGAGTAAAGTGGCGTCGATGGGCTTGGCGAAACGGGCGTTAACCACGCCGACGGAGAGACCGGTCTCGGCGGCAAGTTTTTCGGCGAGCGCCTGGGCTTCGGGCACCATCGAGCCGAGCGCCCAGAGCTGGAC
>Ga0209296_1000197_pt1 | contig 53774 bp, 63 predicted proteins | sample S_130206_EF_Meta_FD_187319 | JGI IMG/M metagenome (GOLD analysis project Ga0209296, IMG submission 187319) | Freshwater microbial communities from Lake Simoncouche, Canada to study carbon cycling - S_130206_EF_MetaG (SPAdes) (version 2) | ecosystem: Environmental > Aquatic > Freshwater > Lake ...
TCAATATCGACACTGCCCATTCAGTCACATAAAGATATATTCAGTTGTATCAACACATGACGTAAACAAGTCATCAGCACACCACCTTTTACACCGCCGACACTTCCTATTCAGTCCCACTCAGTTGCATTCAGTCATGATGTATCAATGTCATCATCGTCATCCTAGTTTACATCTGAGAGCATCAACGTCAGACGTCAAATATCTATACTCCACGCAACCTCTATGACACAATTACGTCATGTCCACTCGAACCTAAACGATGCCGACACTTCCTATTCAGTCCTATTCAGTTGCATTCACTCATGATGTATCCATGTCATCATCGTCATACTTGTTTGCATCTGAGAGAATCAACGTCAGACGTCAAATATCTATACTCCACCCAACCTCTATGACACAATTACGTCATAACCACTCGAGCCTAAACGATGTCGACACTCCCTAATCAGTCCTGCATAATCGCAATAAGTTGCACCCAGTCATGATGCGTCTACGTCACACTCATCGTCCTAGTTTGATATCGAGACGGGCACCGTCACATATCAAAATATCTACACCCAATCAACCCCTATGACACATTTACGTCATAACTACTCAGTACTAAACGATGCCGACACTACCTACTCAGTACTGCTCAGTCACACACAGTCACACACTGTCACACACCATCACACTCTATCACACACAGTAACACACAGTAACACTCTATCATACTCTATCACACACTGTCACACACTACACTACACCTTCATACTACATCACACTACTTCACTCACTAGTAGATTCCGTTTCCATAGAACGGATATGTTCCCGCATAGCTTGACGCTCCCGTTCTACCGCAATAGATAAACATATTTCCTACAAACAACGTCGGTTGCATGTTGTTGTGATTAATTACTGCCTATAGTATAGTATGTCTTCGGGAGCTCGAAATAATAATTCTGTAACATTTCTTACGTCAATACCTGCAGGCTCTGTATTAAGGGCCCTAAAGGTAAAGTCGTTGACTGATTTTAAGAAGCTTGTTCAATCGAAGCCCGGTGCCGGTACAGATAAAGCAGGTGCATTAATCCTTCAAGGGCTTATCATAAAGAAGTTCAAAACACAAATACCAAAAGGAAGTCCCGACTTAGCGAAGAGACTCTCTTATTTCAGAAGTGCCAACTTCTTGAAAAACTTTCTTACAGATATTCCTGCACGTGATCAATGGGATGAGAATAAGTCAGAGACCAGCTATACTGCATGGTTTAATACTCTCTTCAGCGTCTGCTTCTCTGACTGGAGAGAGTCGAAGTTAATTGTTACGGGCAATCCCGAACAGTGCAAGCGTGCACTCTATGGAAATACTAAGCCAAATACAAATCCCCGTTGCTATCTATGCGGCGACCTATTTCTAAAGAAACATGACACGAAAGAGTGCGAACATGTGCTACCCGTTGTTTCAGCGCTATCGCACCTGTGGCTAACACAAGAAAGAATCGACAGATATACACAAGGAGAAAAGAATGCACTGCGTCTCGAGTATGATTGGGCGCATCGCTGCTGCAACCAGATCAAATCAAATTATGAATTCATAATCCTTAATTATAAGAGTCAGAGATATAACCTGAATACCCCCCTTATACAAACATATTATAATCACTTGCGTGATTCTGCCAAATACGATTGCTCATTAATTAAACTAAAGAATATTCCTCCAAGCATCAGGGAGGGTTTGAATGCCCGTTTAGCAGCTATTACCAGAATCATTAATGATAATATACAGTCACTTGGCAGTCTCGATATGTATCACCTACTCATAAAGTTTAAGGTACTTTCTGCCTTTACAGATGAGATCTTCTTAGAAGCACTCACGGGAGATGGCCAGACTCTTGTACGCAGATCGACAGACCCCGAGGTTCTACGAGCATCCAGAGAAGCAAATGCACTCCGTGAGAAAGAGATACAAGCCGCCGAGGATGCATTTTACTCGTATAAGAAACAGGCAGCTGAAAGAAGAAGAAAGAAGTATGAGTCTGCTGAAAATCCTGGCCCCCCTGCAAATAATGCTTCTACCGTGGCGAATGAAATGACAAACCTTGTTGGTGGTAATGTACAACTAAACAACTCTGAAATGAATCAACAAACAAACGCAGATGTCATTGTTACTCAATTTGCACCGTTCGATGAAGAGCTCGCCTTTCCTGCAAGCTTCCTGCAACTCATTGGCATGCCAGAAGATGCTCCCTTAGATATGATTGGCGATTACGCAGTGAACTACATATTAACCTCACCAAGATATGAGCCAACGGAGCAACAAGTTGATGCATTCTTAATCGAGCAAGGTGTACTTTCTCCAACAGTTCCCTTCACCATACCACAATCCAATAAGATACCCAACTTCAAGTTCTCGCTCAGTAAGGTTCCAAATAGCAGGATGACAAACAGCAGGGTCTATAATGTTCCATCAACGCCCAGACCAAATCTAAAGGCTAAACGTCGTCTACCCCTCTCTCCTATCAATGAAGGAGAAGAGAACAATAATGCAGGAACTCCTGATAAACGATTCCGCTTCGCCCCCTCAGAAGTTCTAACTGTCGAAGGGGGGAAGAGAACTACAAGGAAGAGAAATGTCAAAGCGAAGGGCAAGGCGAAGAAGCGGTCCACTCGCACATAGTGTATCTACTACAAAAGAATATATGAGCATGCGAAATGCGTACATATTCTTTCTTAATTAACGATCGACCGTAGGAGAATGCCGACAATCTGTCTAACGATGATCGTCAAGGATGAGGGGCATCTCATCCGAGATACTCTTAAACATCTCTTAACCTACATTCGATTCGACTCGTGGTGTATTTGCGATACAGGATCCACCGACAACACCATCTTCGAAATAGAAGACTTCTTTGCCAAGGAGGGCATTCCGGGCTCGATCCACCGTCATGCATGGAAGGATTTTGGTCACAATCGCACTCTCGCATTTGAAGCAGCCTACAATACCTCTGACTATGCCTTCGTATGGGACGCTGACGATGAGATTGTCGGCGACTTCAAGCTGCCCGATAACATGACAGCAGATTGGTACAAGTTCACATTCGGTGCAAGAGGGTGCACCCAGTATCGCAGGTGCCAGCTCTTTAACAATAGAAAGAAGTGGAAGTACGTAGGTGTTCTCCATGAGTGTCCTGCCTGTGTCGAGACATGTGGCCCATCCGCTGACGTCTTCGGCGACTATCACTTTGTCTCTGGGAGGAGAGGTGCCCGTAGTAAGGATCCTCAGAAGTATTTGAAGGATGCCCTCATTCTCGATAAGGCCTTCGAAGAAGCCTTCGCCGCCAACGACGGCCTCTATAAGAGATACGCCTTCTACTGTGGCAACAGCTACGTCTCTGCCGGCCTGAGAGAAAAGTCCATCCCCTTTTATAAGAAAGTTCTCTCGTTCGATACTTGGTCCCAGGAACAGTACATTGCCTGCATTGAACTCTTTGATGCCTACGAACAGCTAGGGAAACCAGAAGAAGGTCTATTCTACCTAGTCGAGTCCTTCCGCTACGACTCGCAAAGAGCCGAATGTTTACTACGCCTTGTTAAGTATTATATAAATCGTGGTATGTCTCAGGTTGCCCTCATGTACTATAGGGGAATCCAGGAGTACTATGAGAACAAATACGAACACGACCCTATTGAAGATAAACTGTTCGTCAGACGTTGCGACGCTGACTTCTACCTTCCGTATTACATGATTATTGCAGCAGAGAGATGCAAAAGGCTTGATATCTGTGCAAATATGTTCACTGCAATTCTCAAGTATAAGTACCTGGGCCTAACTGACTGGTGGCTACAGAATCTCTTCCACAACCTACAGTTTTTCATAACCCATATTCCTACGACCGTTGCGTATGCCACAGGCCTCTGCTCCTATATCGACCTAATTCATTCCAAAGGCTTTCGTCTACAGGATTCCCAGTATGCCACTCTCTACTCTTATCTTACTTCCTGCACTCCCGCTTTCGCTGCCCCCTCCACCTTTCTCACAACCCCTAGACCTCTACGTATTCTTCTTACAATGACCACCTGCAAACGTATCGATCTCTTTCGAAAGACTGTAAATTCCATGCTAGCCACTTGGACCGATCTGTCCACGGTAGATTCTTTCTTTTGCGTAGATGACTGCTCTTCCCGAGATGACAGAATTGCTATGCAGGAGGAGTTCCCCTTCTTTGAATACTATATGAAGACACCCGCAGAAAGGGGGCACCGTAGCAGTATGAATATTATCTGGCAAAAACTCAAGGAAGAACGCCCAGAATTCTGGATCCACCTCGAGGACGACTGGCTGTTCGTACGCAAAGATTCTTACGTGGCAAACTCGGTAAACTTTCTTACAAAATACAAGGATGCCAATATACACCAAGTACTCTTTAACAGGAACTATGCAGAAACATATACTGACTGGAATATCATGGGTGGAATACCCCTTGAGACTGGCTTCTTTCTCCATGATACAAATAGGGTATCTGGAAGAAGCTGTGCATATTGGAAGCACTATAGCTTCCGCCCTTCTATGACACGGGTGGAGACAATTCTATCTCTGGGCGACTATACTACACCCAATACCTTCTTCGAAGGTGACTATGCAAAACGCTATGCCGATAAGGGGTTCAAAAGTGCCTTTTTTGATACCATATCCTGTCTCCACATTGGAAAGCTTACTAGCGACAAGAAGGGGGTCAATGCCTACACCCTCAATAATACAGCACAGTTCAAGCAGTCTCAGAATACCTACGTCGTAAACTTGGAGAGAAGACCGGATCGCAAACATGCTATAGGAGAACTCTTTAAGAAGGCTGGTATTGATTCCTATTCCGTCTTTCCAGCCGTTGATGGAAACTCTCTGGTAGTAACCGAAGAGATTGTAAACCTGTTTACAGGCAATGATTTTAGAAATCGCAGAGGCTTTATTGGCTGTGCCTTAAGTCATTATACCCTCTGGAAACAGCTGCTCGCTGATACTGCGAACGAATATTATATAATATACGAGGATGATATCACACTTGCAGATGACTACTGCAACAAGCTCGCAAAGCTAGTTGCAGACATTGAAGGAAAGGATGTTATCTATCTAGGATATACAATGATAGGTTCTCGCAACGAAACAGCCGTTGATACTAGGATCGTAAGGTGCAACCTTCATACATATATTGGAGGTACCTTTGGATACATTCTTACAAAATCTGGCTGTAAGAAACTTCTTGACTATATTGAAAGTCACGGAATCAAACATGGAATTGATTATCTCATGAAAATATGCACTGGACTTGATATATACAATGCTCAACCTCATATCGTTTTTTCGGAATGGGTAGAGGGTAGCAACTCGAAAGGTGATTCTGATATACAAAAGGACTATACGTCTATTGAATTAGTAGTATCTGACTGGAAAAAGGATTGGATCTATCATGATGCAGTTGATTCTTCCGATTATGATATAATGCATCTTCCTGGAGTATCGTTGCACGCCTTAGCAATTAAGGCGGCATCCACCCAGGGCTGTGTAGCCTTCAATACGCTAGGGTTTCTCAAGTCGAAGGTAGGGGGGTTTGCGAAAACCCCCTATATCAATTCTCCAGGAAGGGGGATCTATGTGAAACGGCAACCAACCGACTCTATAATACGTGTCAAAATGCTATGTAACTGGTGCTCGTCTGAAGACCTTTGCAAGGAATGGAAGAATATGTCACAGGGTGAGAATCGGTGGAATTCGATCCAACTTACGAGCGAGGATGACTGCGACTACTATGTTATCATTAACAAGCCGAGGCAGGGTGCTTTCTTTATTCCTGAGAAAACGGTTATCTTCCACATGGAGCCTTGGTGCGGCAACGAGGCACAGAAGTGGGGCGTGAAAACGTGGGGAGAATGGGCAAGACCTGATCCTGCCAAATTCTTACAGGTGCGTTCCCACGATAGATTTGTGAATACTGGCTTCTGGCAAATAAATAAGACATATACGGAGTTAAAGGGGTGTGTGGACAAGGATGCGGCGTTCGGGTCTATCATATCCTCCGTATGTAGCTCGAAATACTTTGACCCTGGGCATATCAAACGGATCGACTTTATGAAGTTCATTGAGGCAAAGTGGGATTCGGATGTGCAGCTGCATATCTATAATGAAGACAACAAGCACGGATTTGCCTCGTATCAGGGAAAGGCTAGAGCCTTTGTCGATAAGGAGCGAGGTATTCTCCCCTATAAATACTATTTCATGTGCGAGAATAATGTAGAGAAGAACTTCATTACGGAGAAACTGTGGGAGCCCATTCTTTGCGAGAGTCTGTGTTTCTATTGGGGATGTCCGAATGTGAGTGATTACATAAACCCTCTAGCCTACGTGCAGCTCGATATGAATGACTTTGAGGCCTCGTTCCAGATCGTGAAGGCGGCCATTCAAGAGAATCTCTGGGAGAAGCGGCTCGACATCCTGCGCGAAGAAAAGAAGAAGATTCTCGATACCTACAATTTCTTTCCTACGCTCGAACGGGTGCTGAAGGATGCAAGAGAAGTATTTTCTACAGAGAAGAGAGATGAGTGATTCTGATAATGCTGGCAATATGAGTCCTGGACTATCAGAACTCGGCGAGCTGAGTCCCGTATCAGCTATCCGATCGTCGCCATCACCGGTCGAAGATTTGAAAAGCATCGATGATATTATCGATGAGCTGGTTGAGGAAGGGGTTATTGAAGACAGGGATCTCAAGTATTTTCCTGAGAATGATATCATAACCTACAAGGATTCAGCAGATACACAATACTTTGTAAAAGTGGGGAAGACGAGTGTAAAACAGTTGCTGGTTTCACACGAGAACGATATATACGATATCATTGATACCTTTCCAGAGGAAGAGAAGGAGTATTTTATTCATAGAACGGGGAGCGGGCTCGAGGACGACTACTCCTATTGCATCCTCGAGTACATTGAGGGCAAGACCTTATATGAATATATCGCTGATATCCAGGCAGGGAGAACTACGCCGTCTGCCCGTGAAATGCACACCCTCCTCTATCACATAACAAAGGCTCTTGATATACTCCTTCGCCATGGTATCATCCATGGCGACTTGAAGTCACAGAATATCATACTAACTAAAAATATGTCAGTAAAATTATTCGATTTTGAATTATCCGCGGAAGTTGAATCCTATGAGAATATGCAGAAGAATATTTCATCTACATGCGACAACCCGAGCCATGGCTACATGTACATATGCAGAATTTTAGCTAAGGATATCGCGGATAGTATTCGCTATATATGTGATACCCCATCAGAAGACATATACGGAAGAATACTAAGAGTCCTTGAGCAGGGTATGCAGAGTGCGGGCAAAAGGAAACGAACTGTGAAACGTAAGAGAGGAAAGAAGGTACGGTGGAGCAGAAGGGTCGCACGTTGAGTGGATTATCTTGCCATAGAGCAGATGAGAACGACTCGTAAAATTAAGAAATGTTGGGGATATCATTTGATTGTCAATGCGGCTGGCTGCGATGCTGATGCCATTAGATCAAAGGAGACGATCCGTGAGTTCTCGGCAGCTCTTGTAAAAGGAATTGATATGATTGCCTACGGGAAGCCGCAGATTGTTCGCTTTGGTACGTCTGTGCAGAAGGGGTATACTCTCGTACAATTGATCGAGACATCCAATATTACTGCTCACTTTAGCGAGGAGTCCGACGAGGTATATTTGGATGTCTTTTCCTGCAAGGCATTCAATCCCAAGGATGCACTCGCTATCTTTAAGAAGTACTTCAAGCCTGTGAAAATGGGCACGGAGTTTCTGGTTCGCCAGGCTCCCCGTATTTAGAGGAGCGGTGAGAGTAAAGAGAGTAAAATATGTAATGGTAATTATGTATTTTTATGTTTCCTTTTCTTCAGTAAAAGTAGATGATACGCGTATGTATCGCACCAACGACCTTTGAAATTATGGCGATGCAAGAGAAGCAGAATACATATGTGGATATCGACTATGTTCCAGACAGGGATAAGGTCGTGAAGGAGCATGAGACGATGACAAAGGATTTTGTCTACACGCCGGTTCACGTGTATACTGTCATGCCTCGTCCTAAGGTGCATCTTCCTGATATTGTATTTATCGCGAATGGAGGTCTGTCTCTACCCAGGCTCCCCGAGGCATGCGTCCTTCTCCCTTCCATGAAATACGTGCAGAGAAAGCGGGAACTTCCCTATCTGAAGGGTATCTACAATGATCTCGGCATCAAGACAATCCCTTTTCCTACGTCGGCAACCTTCGAGGGGCAGGCGGAGTTAAAGTGGTTTCATGGTGGGACTCTTGCTGTGGGTGGCTACGGGTTTCGGTCGACGAAGAAGAGTTTCGACGTTCTGGCTCGAGTTCTAGAGGAAGTCTATCGGAAACATGGGGTTACACCCCCGAAGATCCTTGCTATACCCTTAGAATCTGCTGACTACTACCACTTGGATGTTGCAATGTTAGAGTATGGGGAAAAGTGTATCGTACACAAGAGGGCGTTTTCTACTGCAAGTATCGCTGCACTAGAAAAGTTTCTTGGGAAGGCATCGGTATATGTCATTGATACCAAGGATTCGTTTTGTTTGAATGCCGTGGTGGATGGAAAGAACCTTATCACACATAGATTAACAGATCCAAAGCTAAAGGGAATACTGGAGAAGCGTACAGGCCTTCATGTAACCCAGATCGATACACGGGAGTTTGAGAAATCAGGGGGGTCAGTCAGGTGTATGACGCTCGATATTTATGCACCCCTATAAGCTCTGCCATGTGCCGTTGAACGATTTGAGATACTTTCCCCATACTAAGCCAATTCCATGTCTATCTGCGATACGTCCTAGCTCATGTATTTCGCCGGCAACCTTTCCTTCCATCCAGGCACGTGTAGGAGCTAGTGTCCAACTCGCATCCCATCCAGGCACATATATAATATCATCCACTACGACAATAGTATCTTTATGAGCTAATGCGGAAGAATGTACAATATCTAATTTGGCAACATCATATGTATGACCGCCGTCAATAAATATAAGATCAAACTTTTTATCAGGATTTTCTTTATTATAAGAAACAACCGTCTTTCGGCTGTCTCCTAGAATCAAGGTATGTCTTCCTGGAAATGTAGAATCTACATAGGATTTTGCCACTGGTACTGCAGCCACTTCACCCAAGTCAAAGGATGTAAGATGGGCGGTGGGGTTTGCTGATAGCATTGTACAGGCACTGTGTCCAGCATTAAATCCAATTTCCATTATCTCTTTTACATTGTGAGAGCGGGCAAAATGGGATAGAAGTATGGGCTCGGCTGGAAATTGACTCGAATTTCCCTGGAAATCGCTGTCAAAATGTATACCGTTTGCATATAAATATGATTCTAACATAGTATAACTATACCAGTTAGAAGGTTATTAACCTGTAAGATAAACGCAGATTATGATGCAAACTGAACCTTTGGCTTGCGACCGGGACGCTTTCTTTGCTTAGGTTGAGGCACGGGCTCAGGTTCAGGTGTAGACTGGGCTTCGCTCTGAGGTTGCATGATACTCTTCAAGTGATCAAGTTCAGCCATGACCTCGTGGAGCTGGATCTGCATTTCCTCTCGCACAGCATCAATATATTTCTGCGAGGGATCCGCCTGACGAGTCTCAATCAAATATGACTGAAACTGGTAGAGAAGATTCTCATATTTCTCCTTATATACAAAGTCCTCCTCCTTTGCCTCGAGGAGTTGCATACGAGAATAGTCGAGCGACTCCTCAGACTGACGCAGGGTACCACGTGCATCGCGTACACATTTTGCCGCAAGCTGGGCGGCCAGATGAAACTCTGGCACAGTAAGACGACGTATGTCAGAAGGTACCTCCTTTCCAACTGGCCATCTAAATTCTACGATAGGATTTGGATGGGAAGACCTGATCGATTGAAAGGCAATCGTGTTCATCTGGATGCTTGTATCGTGATTCCTTTAGTCCTCACCCATGTACTTGGTGTACTCTTCTGTTGCAATGAGAGACCCTATGAAATAGCAAGACGGATTTGCAAGCTGAAACTGGATAAAGGTATAGATTGCCTGGAGCTCCATCTCGCCCCGTTTGTTCATATACTCGGGCCCACACAACTTTGCAAAGTCACTCGTAGGCTTCACACGTGTATATTTGTCGAGTCCGTACTTCCTGTAAAAGCGATCCTCGTGCGTCTCGACCGAGCCGCCCTTGAGGGTGTAAGAATATCGCTTCTCCTTCAAAAAAGATATAATCTCGCTCATATCCTCGACAGAGTCAATATTTATTTCTAGAGTTGCCATTATATATAAGTCGCGTCTTCCATTTAGGTCTGGTGCTCCTTGGCACGGCGAATCTGATTCCACAGGACCTTCTCCCACATGACCTTCTCCTCAGGATACATACCGTTAGGGGAATGGACGAAGGGCTTCCACTTGTGCACGGCAGAAAGCATCCCGTACATATCCTCCACCGTTGCATCGGCGAGCTTCGCTTGCATTGACCGCTCCTTATCGAGGCTGGCCATCTTCTCGGAAGAAGTGATCAGGTGGACATATGCGGCGTGGGCCTGATTCAGCTGCACCTGAGCGTCAGAGAAGTTCTTCTTGGCCTCCATGTAATCACGCTCTACATCCTCATACATACTGTCGACGTATGCCTTGCGGTGATAGATGGCCTCATCCGTGAAGGACTCGTAGTATGCATCCATCGTCTGGTTCAGAGGGCAGCAACCGAAGCGACACATACGCGTGAGGGGAGTGGGCTTCTCCTCTTGCTCTTGCTCCTGCTCCTGCTCCTGCTCCTCCTCCTCCTCCTGCTCCTCCTCGGGATCCTGCTCCTCGATCTCCTTGGTTGCATTCGGCTTGAAGACATACTCACGTCCACTCAGCACATGGATACTTGCAAGGAACATCACACAGATAAGGAAGGTGAGCACATTCGCAAAGGTCTTCTCAACATCCATGGCGGTAATCATTGCAGGACTTGGTTTAGGTGGGGCGAGGGCTTCAACTTTTTTTCCAAGCACCGCAGGTGCGAGTGCAGGTGCGAGTGCAGGTGCGAGTGTAGGTGCGAGTGCAGGTGCGAGTGCAGGTGCGAGTGCAGCGAAGCACCTCACAACCACTCTTTCACCACAACCGATTCAATCCACCCGTCAATCTCTCCTGTCACAGGGTGGCGAACTACCTTCACGTTTTGAAAGACCGGCATCCCCTCTTCCCAGCCTGGCTGCTTCTTCAGATCCTTGATTACTCTCTGGGTGCCAAAGTAGGGGTCGCGTAAATCAAACCCATGGGCCAAGGTAGCAAATTCCGTCCCTCCAACATCAATAATGTGACCCGATTCAAGAAGTAGATTATATACCTTCGGCATGTAAGATTCTTTCTCTTCCACAAGGTGAGCAGGCTTCCCCCACTGACCAATTCGACAGGGATGATGAGGAGTCACTGCAAAGCCATTAATCCAACACATACTCTGTGCCACCTGATGGGATTCGCAGACAATTACTGCCTTGATTGCAACTGGACCCGTTGGTGTAAAGACCATATCGCCACGTCGAAGAGAGGAAATGGCCTTCCTCGTTCCATCTGCAAGAAGGACTGGTGAAGTAGGACCAAATCCTCTGCCAAATTGATTGTTAAAGGGGTGTGTCATAGAGGTTTGTGGGCGAGAAGGTTTAGACCCTTTTGGTCTACATGCTTTAGACCTTTGGTCTACATACTTAGACCCTTGGCTTCGTTTTCCCCTTTGGTTTTCATTCACACCACACGATAGCATGGAGTCGGTGGTATTCGGATCCGATATAACCACCCTCTTAGACACAACACCTAGAGACTTCCAGGACAATAGCTTCTTCCCCCTTGATGCGGAAACAACATGGTGGTTACCGACCCCCGACAGAAAGACACATCCCTTCACCCTCTCCCTCCAACAGTTTCCCTTTCGAGGCCCGACCTCCTTTGGTCAACGCTTTACCTTCGACGTTCCTTCCGTAGGTTGCGGAGACATTCTCTTAGCTACCTGCCTGCAAATTGAACTTGGTCATTGGCTCGATGATACTACAATCTGTCGTCTTCAGTCAGGCCAGTACACTTATGCACCAGGGCAAACTGTTTGGAACTACGCCAACAGCCTCGGAACCGTGATCGTAGAGAAAGCTGAACTCGAAGTAAACGGCGTGACGGTCGAAAGCATCGATGGCGATTTTATCAATGTGCATGGCTTATTGGGCAGAGATATCCAGACCCAATACGGTATCTCTGTCGATGGCCTCGGTCGCTACGCCTTCCCCTATACTCCTCGGTCGGCAAGCCCCTTCCCCACAGAATCAGGATCTCTTTGCATTCCGCTCTCTTTCTTCTTTCAACGTATCATGTTAAAGGAGGGATTTCCTCTTCTTGCTGTGAAACAGGGTGGTGTGAAGATCCATATTACTCTTCGCCCCTTTGAATCCTGTGTAGTTTCGAGTGGTGCTGAAGCGAACCCCTTGGGGAAGAGGCTACAGATGCTGTCAGAGGGGGTTCCAGTGTTCGTGAATACTTTAGGGGCCATACCCCAGTTCAAGAAGATTCAGCTCATTACCTACGCTGCTCACACCCAGGGAAGCGTGCACGAGTCCCTTTTACGAACCCCCTTCGAGATCCTCACACGCAACGTCGAGACCTTTACTTTCTTGGAACCGTTAAAGTACAGCGTTACCACTTCAACGGATGATATAATCAACGTGCAGCTCCCCCTGGAAATAAATCACCCCATGGAAGAAATCGTGTGGTTTATACGGAGAAAGGCCTCCACCGATAAGAATAACTACGTCAACTACTCGGCCGTCACGGAAGAAGAGTTTCATCCCATATTCAACAAGAGACGACCCCTGTTACAAAAGGCCGCGATCTATTTGAATGGAACGGAGGTTGTGCAAAAGGATGAGTCTTGGTTTCGTCAGCACATTGCGTCTCAGCATGCAGGGGGGATTGCCGCCTATTCTCAGTATATCTACGGCTATTCCTTTTCGAGACACCCTGGTAAGCATCAGCCTTCTGGGACGGCGAATGCATCGAAGCTGCAGTCAGTAAAGCTGTCGCTCAGCGTGCAGCATCCTGGAGGGACGTTTAATCAAGAGTGGGAGGTGGTGGTGTATGTCATACGCCTCGATTGGCTCCGCTTTCAGAATGGGATTGCCAGTCGCATTTATATGGATTAGTGGATTGGTTCGATTGGTGGATTGGTTCGATTGGTGGATTGGTTGGATTGGTTAGATTGGTGGGGGTTGATTTTATAAGGGAAGAATAGATGAGCTCGCGGGATCTGTGCACGGGGCGTGATCCGAGAGGTGACTTTGATAGAATACAAAAGAAGGTTCTTCCTCAGAGAAGACAGTCGGGACGCAAATTAGCTCTCTTTCTTCTGGGTAGCCCCGCAAGTGGCAAGACAAGTGTAAAAAGAGAATGGCTCGACTTGCTGGGGCTGGGGGTCGACTTTGTCGATATCTCGCCCGATGATATTATGGCCGAGCTGCCTCAGTACAGGGCCTTTGTGGCTGCAGGGGATGCGGGGGCTGCTGCGAAGTGCCACGGGAGAGCATATAAGATAACATCTGATCTCATCAAGGCTGCTACGGCGAGGGGAGAGGATATTCTTTTGGAGCGGACGGGGCAGGATGCCTATTGGACCACGAAGGACATGGAGAAACTCGTGGCCCAGGGGTACTCGATCCATATCTGCATCGTCGTGGCGGACCTTGCTAAGACGCTGGAGAGAGAGCCGGTGCGGGCGGCGGCCACGGGGCGTCATATTAACGCTGGGACCATGGCGGATATTCACAAGAAGTTACAGGATAGCATTCGTGTGTACATGGGACTGCCGTTTCTCAAGTCATTTACGGTGTACGACAACAATGGCGACAGGCCGACCGTGGTTGAGCATGTTATGCGAGGAGGCCGTTCAAGGAAAACACGTAGACGCAAAATTTGAATTGGATCCTTTGGGTCTACGTAGGTCCACATGAGTATCGCCGATATTCGCATCATCAAAGGCAAACGAGCGGATCTTCTTCAACGAGAGAAGCTTCTGCATGACACGCTTCGTATACTCGCACAGCACGAGTATCAGAAATATAAAATAGGAGCCATATGGAATCGCTTGTCCTTCGAGGAATGGGTGCATTCGGACAAGCACGGAGTTGACAGCGGTCTAAGAAGATAACACCAACGCCTGCCTTTCGCAAGAAGCTGCAAAGGATACAAGATGCTGGTGTTATACTTCCCGAGGAGGACGAACTATCCATCGAGACAAAGATACTAACGATGATGAAGGATGGGTGGGTCATGAAGGGTGATCCTTTCTCAGCAGAAAATGCATGGGTACAGATTATGATGAAGTACAAAGAGACCACTTAGAACTTTCACTACCCCTTTACAGAGATGGCTTCCGCGAGTCTACTAAACCTCGTGTACTCAGGCCTCCAAGAAGATCGCCTTCTTCCACCGAAGGGAATCGCCAAAATAGACAGCTTCCAAAAGGTTTTTCGTAAGACAGGACGCTTTACCACCGAATGGTTTCGCTTGAATTTCGACGGTAGAGCATCCTTCGGCACAACTGCACGAGCCACCCTTCCACGCCGAGGACATCTCATTACGAAAGCATTCCTTGTTACTGTCATGCCTGATATCAGCACTGTACAAGCGACAGCAGCAGCACAAGCGACAGCAGCACAAGCAGGCTCTACGGTGAGCCCGACCTTTGGATGGACGAATTCTATTGGACACGCCCTTATTCAAGAGACACAGGTCACCATCGCTGGTGAACCCATCGATAGATTGGATGGTCGTCTTATGGAGGTATTGGATGAGTTTCACACACCGCTGGAAAAGGTGACAACCGTGAATCGTATGCTGGGTCGTCATGACTCGGGGTTTACTCCAAAGTCAAATGGCTACACGGCCCCGAACCAGGAGGTCATTACACCCCTTCCTTTTTGGTTCATGCGAGGTGATCCCGCTGCAGCACTTCCGATTGATGCGATCAGTCTCGATTCCGTGCAAATCAACGTAACCTATTCACCTCTCGCGTCACTGTATGTATCTGATACTCTTGCTACTGCTCCTGCTCCTGCAGGCTACGTTCCATTGACAGGGACCACCTTTACATATATGAATGGGACATCTGTGGTGCCGACTACAGTGACTACGGCCAGCTCCTATGATATAGTTGACTCATATATATTGCTGGAATATGTATATCTTGATAAACCGGAAGCGAATCGGATTCGGCTGGCGAATATCGAGTATCCCATCGTACAGCATTATGCGGTGACACCATTTGAGACGCGAGGTTCAACTGCAAAGATTCCTATGCGAATCCCTAATCTTACACGGGAACTATATTTCATGGTACATCGCCCTGAAGCGGATGCGTATAATGCCCCTTTCTTAGCAACACGGGATTTGTCTTCAGGTGGCCCAGGTGTTTGGTGGCCCGATGCCCAGGGTCTCAGCACAAAGTCGTATGCCCGCCTCATTCCTGCCTATAGCACCCTCGATTCCGAACCGATTAGTAGCGTTAGCCTGGTATACGAGGGATTCCTTGTAAGATATGCTACAGATATGCCTGCTCTCTTTCGAAGTATCTTACCAGGGATGGAGCAGAGAAAGACCCCATGGCACAACAAATACTATTATCATATACCCTTTGGTACACAGCATGAACAATTCGGCATTACAAATGCCATGGGTCATGCAAATCTTGATAAAATACAACGGGTTGAGCTGTCGATGACGTTCAAACCGTTCCGTGGGAGTATGCGGATTACAGATGTGCCGGCATACACGGTGTATTGCTGGGCGGAGACGTATGCCTTACTACGTGTATATGGTGGGAGAGCGGGACTCTTGTTTGGTTATTAAGGATCTTTTATCGTCGGATCTTCGATCAAGTGGCCATAGGCCTTCTGAAAAAGCTAAGGCGGCCAAGGCTCTCCTTAAAGTCAGGAGTCAGGCTAGAGAATCCATCAGTCTTCTTTTCCGATGCACGCTCAAAAGACTCCGTTACCTTTTGTGTCCACGTGCTAATAGGATCATCAGACTTGTCATAGGGTAAGTAGTCAGGACTCGCAGATCGCTCTATTGTATTTTTGAAGATAGCTTTTACATCAGAGATATTCGTGGGACTGATATTAAACTTGCGGTTCTCAGATGCATTTGCAGTTGCAGTTGCACTTGCATTTGCAGTTGCATTTGCATTTGCATTTGTATTTACAGTTGCTAAAGGAATGGCTACAGCAACAGGGGTATCGACTTTCTCTTCCACAGCACTCATTTCCGTGTCAGACTCCGAGTCAGATGAGAAGAGTGCGTCAAAACTGATTGGTTTCCGCTGCCCAAAATCTGTAATAGGTGCTCCCAACTGAACTCTTCTCATCTAGAGAGGAGCGTAGAAATTCCTTAGACCTTTCATATGAGTATGTAAAGTTGATAGATAGAATAGCCCGATAGAATAGCATGAAGCTTGTTATCGTGGAATCGCCAGCCAAATGTAAGAAAATTGCCGGATTTCTAGGACCCGACTTTCGTGTCCTCGCAACCATGGGTCATATAAGAAAGCTCGACGAGGACCTTGATGCACTCGGCCTCGACTCCGACTTTTCCTTACGATATACATTTATCAAAGAGAAAGCAAAGTCAATGAATGCCATCGTAGACGCTGCCGCTAAAGCATCGATCATCTATCTGTGTGCTGACGATGATCGTGAGGGAGAGGCGATTGCGTATTCCATTGCATGTTTGTTAAAGGGTGATCCCATGTCCTTTCCGCGATCTGTCTTTCACGAGATCACCGAAAAGGCTGTAAAGTCCGCCATTGCAAATCCGAGACGTATTGACATGAACAAGGTGTACGCCCAGCAGGCTAGGGCTGTGCTCGATATGATGATAGGATTCACTATTTCACCGCTTCTCTGGAAGTACGTGGCCAAGGGTCTTTCTGCCGGCCGGTGCCAGACCCCTGCTCTACGTCTTGTCCACGATAAGGAACGGGCCGTGAAATCCCACGTATCAACATCGGCATGGACTCTTAGCATTGTCCTAGGACCCATGGGAGGTACCATGGAGGATGAGCTATCGGATCAGGAATCGGTGTTAAACTATTTGGAGAATGTGCACAAGGGAACGACGGCAACGATTCGGTCTGTTCGAGATGCGGCGTGGACGAAGGCACCCCCTCGCCCACTGATCACTAGCACCCTGCAACAGGAAGTGTCGGCGGTGTATACGCTGAACCCGAAGGAAACCATGAAGATAGCACAACGGCTCTATGAGGCAGGTCACATTACCTATATGAGGACGGATAATGCTACGATGTCGGTGGAGGCAGTTACCGCTGCCCATGCATGGGTAACAAAGGAGTTTGGGGTGGAGTATGTTGGTACTACTGCAACTGCAGCTGCAGCTGATGAAAAGCCAGCGAAGAAGGTAACTACCAAGCCAGATGCCCAGGAAGCACACGAAGCTATTCGTCCAACCCACATGGAGGTTCGCGAGCTTCCAGGCAGTGAGGAATGGTCCCCCAAAGAAAGAAACGTCTACGCATTCATCTGGCGGCGAAGTATTCAGTCAACCATGTCAGCTGCTACAGGGACCAAGCGAACGGTCCAGTTCACCCTAGATGCCGACACCGACGCCTTCGTCTGGAATTCCTCCGAGTCCAAGACCATCTTCCAGGGATGGCAGATCCTCGGCAAGAAGGTCGACATTGATTCCGAGGACGAAGAGGAAATCTCATATAAGCTCGACGGCGTGAAGGTTGGCCAGAAATATACATGGAAGCATATACAGTCTTCCCCCAAGCATACCACACCCCCTCCTCGTTTCACCCAGGCCACCCTGGTGCGTGATTTAGAGAAACATGGGATTGGCCGCCCCTCCACGTTTGCATCTCTGTTAGACGTACTTCTTGAAAAAGGCTACGTCGAAGTATACGACAGCCCTGGTATCGTGGAGACGTCCCTACGGTATACGCTAACCCCTCTCGAGTGGCCACCCACCTCGGAAAAGAAGGAGCAAGTCATAGGAAAGGAGAAACAGAAGTTGCGACCCACGGCCGTAGGCGAATCGGTCCTGGCCATGTGCTTGAAGGACGTGCCGAATCTCTTCGAATACTCCTTCACCTCGAGCATGGAGGAACGCCTCGACCTGATTGCAAAGGGTGCCGAATCCTGGAAGACCCTCTGCAAGGACATCTGGCATTCCTATAAGGATGTATACGTCGCCTTGAAGGATTCGAGCTCTGCACCCACCAAGTCCGAAAAGGTCAATGAGCTCGGTGAAGGGTACAAGGCAGTTCTCAGCAAGAATGGGCCCCTTATCCTCTTTAATAAGGTGTTTACTCCCTTGCCCGAAGGAACCAACCTTATGACACTTACTCTCGAAGATGCAAAAAAGGCGATTGCTGACCATGCAAAAGGATTTAGCATAGGTAACTACGAGGGGAGCCCTATCTTAAAGAAGAAGGGTCCTTATGGAGAGTATCTGCAGTGGAAGGAGGTGCGGGTCCCCTTCGTGGAGGGAGAGATGATCGATGCAACAGTGGGGCGTCTAGTGAAGAAGACGAGTGCGGTGAGAGTGGGGGAGTTTGCATTTGCTGTGGGACAATACGGGCCCTATATGTACAAGGTGGGTCTGAAAAAGAAGAATTTCGTGTCGATTCCCGCTGGCATTGATGTTTCAAAGCTGACCGTGGATGGTGCAAAAGAGTTGTATTCAGCAGGGAAGAAACCACGGAAATAAAATATAGAAGGGAAAAAGAATGTCATCTCCGCCATCGAGATCTCCTTCACCGAATCAGACGAATGTTATAAAGGGTGAAAAGGAAAAGGAGGTGCGGCATGTTCCGCGCCCGAACAATGGATGGACGCGTGAGCAGGAGGAGCTCATGGCCGGCTGGTCGGATATTGCCACTTGTTACCGGTGGATGCATGATCGCTGTGAAAAGCAGATGAATATGAGTAATATGTGGATCACTGTGCCCGTGATTGTTCTGTCGACGCTGACAGGGTCTGCCAGCTTTGTTATGAACAGTCTTGTAGGCGACAATCCTACGGGCCAGAAGTATGCTCAGATTGGTATTGGTGGTGTGTCGATCTTCACAGGAATTTTGACTACTCTTGGTAATTTTTTTCGCTATGCCCAGAACTCGGAGTCCAATCGGGTGGCCAGCATTGCGTGGGGAAAATTCCAGCGACAGATTGCGGTTGAGCTGGCCCTGAGTCCCACGGAGCGTCTCGACTGCTCAGATTTTCTCAATATCGCGCGTGCTGAATTAGATCGTCTTATCGAGCAGTCGCCGCCCATCCCTGACAAGATCATTCGGGAATTCGAGAAGGAGTTCGAGTCGATTCCTGCACTCAAGAGACCTGATATTGCTCATGGTGTTGAGCATACCCATATCTTTAAAAACACTGATACACGTCTGAAACAGCTGGCGGTTGATGCTGCCGTGTATATGAAACAGAAGAGAAAGGTGTGGAATGAATCACTAGCCCCTGATATTGATGCCAAAGTGAAGGGCGAGGTAGGGAAGGTCGTGCCTGATCTTATGGAGAGAATCAAGATGCTTGAGGGTAAGCTTGAGCAGAAGGCGTCGACACGCGTGCCGTTCTCTATGCGAGGGCGTGCGGCAGTAAGGATTCAGAATATGCCGAGTAGACCTATATCACCTCTTGCTCCGATGCCTGGGACACCGATTGGATCGCTAGCAGTTTCTAGCTCTTCTGTTATAGCGGATACGCCTGCACCACTAGTGTCTAGACCTGCAACTCCTTTTGCGGCTGTTTCTCATACGCCTTTATCTCGACCTGCAACGCCCGTTGCAGAAGCAGTGGCAGTAGAGGCTCCTGCTCCTGCTCCTGCTCCTGCTCCTGCTCCTGCTGCCTTTCCTCCCCTCCCTCCCTCTCCACCTTCGGAAGATGCCCCCTTCGCCAATCTTCCGCCTGCAACTTTCACACAATCGTTTGATAGTCCTGAAACTATCGACGAGATCGTCATCGAGGTGGCGAAAAAAAGTGACGGCGAGGCCGCCCCGTAAGTGAAGTCCAAACATGCTCTGGTCTCTCCGCACTCAGAACGCTCGCGTCTTCAACTGGTCGTCGCTGCTCTCAGAGTGGGCTGCATCTTCGGATTCCCAGCCGCCCGTGCCTGTGGCCACGGTTCTCGAGAACCTGCGTAGTCAGTCAAGCCCGCCCGTGGCCCACTTCCTTACCTATCTGAACGAGGAGCAGGATGCACTCAAGTGGTTTATCTACGAGTGCGTTGCGTCGTCCTGGATGTGGAACTCGGGCCCCCGCCTGTACTATATTAAGGAGGTCCTTGACTATGTCGATGACCTGAACTCGGGTTTCCCTGCCTTCCCTGGCTCTCCTGGTACCAATTCTACGGTTCGCTCGTTCCTGACCTCTTCGCTGACTCAGGAGCAGCTCTCGTACATCAACATGATGCCTCCTCTGTTGAATACCACCCAGTATACTGAGGAGGAGTGCGAGGAGGTCGAGGAGCAGGAGACCTGCACGTGCAACCTGCCCCCCGTTAGTCTGCATGTGATTCGCAGCATGGATAGCAGCTCGGACGATGATATTGTCGTCATTCGCAAGACGGGCGATGACTCCTACTCGTACAGCTACACGGATGCTCTCTCGAAGTGCTCCTCCAAGAAGACGGTGCAGGAGGGTCTCACTTCCGAGGAGGTCATGAACCAGATTGGGCTCATGCTTAACCTCCTTCGTGCTGACGATGAGCCCTTTACGGCCGTGCAGGTGTTTCTGCCCAACATGCCCACCGTCCTCTTCAAGGTCAGCTCGCTCTGCTCGTCGACGCGTGACCTGCTGTACGATTCGCTGGAGGCCGTGCTTGACTCGTGGCCTGTAAACGCGTAGAGGTGTTAGATGTAATAGATATACTAGGTGTAATGTGTGAAATATAAATACAAAACAGACTGCCTTGCCTTCAAGGGCAAAGGCAAACTGTTTTTTATGTCCATACCCTAGATGGGTCTACAACCCCTGCACCCTATAGAAGGATACTTAGCCGTACCAGGTGGACACACCTTGTATTATGAAATACACGGCAAAGCAAAACAAACCGTACTTATGTTACATGGTGGGCCTGGAGGCGGAATCCAACGCGGACCCATACACCTCTACACCCCCTACTTCCGTGTAATCACCTTCGACCAGCGGGGATGTGGAAAGTCGACCCCCTTCGGCTCACTAGAAAACAATACGACCTGGGATATTGTCGAAGACATCGAACGCCTCAGAAAGCATCTGGAGGTCGAGGACTGGATAGTAACAGGGGGGTCCTGGGGAACAACCCTCGCCCTCCTCTACGCCGAGAAGTATCCCCGTGTCGTAAAAGGCCTCATCCTCCGCTCGGTCTGTCTGATCGACGCCGCCTCCAACAAGTGGTTCTATGAGAAAGGGGGTGTTAGCGAGGTATACCCCGAGGCCTGGTCTTACTTCGTCAGTGTCTTGCCCGAGAGACTTCGCAAAGGCTCGTGGCGTGAGATCCTGGCCTACTACCAGAAAAAGCTACAAGGGCCCCAGCAAATGAAATATGCCCGTGCATGGTGGGCCTGGGAACAAGCCACATCCTTTTTACACCCTGTAAAAGATACGACGCCTGATTCCGAGATCTTATCCTTAGCACTCATTGAAAATTACTATTTTGCCAATGACTGCTGGATGAAAGAGGGTCAGATACTTAGAGATGCACATAAGTTAAAGGCCATTCCTATCGTGGCCATCCACGGACGCTATGATATGGTCTGTCCGATCGAAGGTTCGTGGTCTCTCCTGCATGCCCTACCCCACACTCGGGTTTTCATGGTACAAGATGCAGGACACGCGGGATGCGAAAAGGGTACTATGGCGGCACATAAGAAGGCGGTGAAGATGTTTGCCAGCAGTTCTCGAAGGTCTACTCGCAGGAAGGACTCCCAATAGCATTTGTCTGCATGATGTATATAGAACATGACTCGACAAGGAGTCCACTGGCATACACTCCATAATTCATATCAGATTTATCATGTTCGAGAGCAATGTTCCAGACTGTATAGCTTCCAATAGAAGCCCACGGCTTTGCACGCTCATCAATCCAAGTTAAAAGGCGGCAGGCATCATCGGTTGTATAGATTTTTCCAAGGGTTTGCATCGTCGTTTCGAATTCTGCCGTTGTTAGATTATCGACAAGAATTGCATGGCGTCCTGTTAAATATACATCCTTTACGAGCTCTGAGTAGTTTTCAGGAGAACATTTATATAATCTTTTTTCTATACGTTCGTCATGACCTGGATTTTGAACCTTTCCACTTCCAAGTATGACCACCTTCTTGTATCCATGACGGCTCGTTTTTACCAGTGTTCCAGGGGTTAATGATTCAATAGGAAGATATTTCTCTGCACCGTCGACCTGGCAAAGAATCTCAGTTCCCTCTAAGAAGCAGGGTGCTTGTGCAGGCGCAGAAGCAGGATATAAATGTACTCCATAAATGCCAACATCATATGTAATACTAGTTAAATCATATCCATTCGCATACACGCCAGTGGGTGTATTTGGAACCGTAGGTGCTATGCTCCAATGTGTAACTCCATTGACTGCTGATATAAAGGTGTCATACTGTCCAAATGTATTGTTAAGCGGATCAGGAATAATATAGCCACCCATATCGAATATCCCATTTTGAATCGCTAGAGCGTCTGCGTACGTTGAATAAAAAAATATTGTAGGACCACCAACGGGCTGAGCAAACTCATTCATCGGGCCTAGTAAAAGGCGAGGCTGGGATCCAGTGTTCACTGTCTTGTGCACGAGTCCCTCGTCGAAGATAAAGCCGGTATTTTCTTTTATGGGGTACGACTGATCGCCTATGATAAATTCACCAGGACTATCGGATAAGTATACGAGGTGAGTGTGTTCAAATGCACTGCGACCAGAATCTGCGTGGGGGAGTGTATCTCCCTGAATCCATCTCATCGGGATATGGTCAACCTTTGATAGGTCGAGGTTGAGGTGGGTGTTCAGGGACTCTCTTATAGAATCGGTAAGGCCTATTTGAAAATAGGATTGGCGAGATGAGCCGAGCGTATCCCTTGCCGCAAGAACCTCTTCATGGTTGTGTATATAGGAAAGATCTTCGATCGAAAGGATGTGTTCTATAGACATTGTTCTACCAATGTAAATTATTTAAATGTGTGGGTATTTGCATCATAATTGGCAGCACGATTCGTCAGAAGTTTCTTCCCCTTGTAAGAACAATAGGCTGTGTATAAATCCTCTGGCTTTGATCCACAGACTTCCTTAATAAACTGGTAACCTCCATGCAGACCCTCCTGGATAGGCACATCGAGTAGCAGCTGCATCGTCGTGTTCATTACACGTGTAATCGACCAGCCCCAATAATCATAGGCACGCTTCGTCTTGTAATATGTTATATAGGTGTCCAGGCAATCGTTTATCACTGCGTCATTGGGCATGCATGCAATCACATGAGGATTGAGCGTAGTGTAGTCGGACAGGCAGGTCGCAAAGGTGGCCGTGGGCTCGAGAAACTCGTCGATCGGTACGTGGGGCTCAATGTCTGCATCGACGTAGATGCCTCCGTATTTCAGAAGAATACAGAGGCGCCAGAAGTCGGATTTGATGGGAGGGAAGGGGATCTCCTCGAAAATGTCGAGGTAGAGGGGAGGATAGTTGAGTTGGAGGAATTCACGACACTCAGCATCGCCGTAGCTTTTTACCGTATAGTTCGGGTTCAGTGCAATCCACTTGTGAGCCGACTGGGCCTCAACAAGCTCCTTGGTCGAGTGGCAGATATATATGACGGCAGGGATCTGGCTTACACTCATCTTTATGTAGATGGTCGGATGAATTTAAGCCACGCGTAGAAATAGTTTAAATCCTATATGCAAATAGTAATACATGGAAATTGTTATCGCCCGCTACAATGAACCAGTCGAGTGGACTAGGAAATTCAGTGTAACAATTTACAATAAGGGTCCTCCAACTCCATATGAGACGATTCCTCTGCCAAACGTAGGGCGCGAGGGACATACGTATTATACGCATATATACAACAACTATTATACCTTGGCAGATACAACCGTATTCCTCCAGGGAAATCCATTTGATCATTCGCCGAATATTTTGGAAAAGCTACGTGAACTGAGTAAAAGGAAGTGTGTTGGATTTGAGTATCTTTCTGAGAAGGTGTACCAATCCAATACCTGGGAGTGCCCTTATCACGCTGGCCTACCTTTGTCGAGAGTCTACGAAGAACTCTTCGGCTTGTCGCAGGTAGGTGGGATGTGCAAATGGTTGACGGGGCGATTTTACATGCCGTTCGAATTTGGAGCAGGGGCACAGTTCGCCGTGACGCGTGAGAGGATTCATCGGCGGCCGCGAGAGTTTTATCTGAAGATTATTAAAATGTTGGAGGGGTCGGTTAATCCTGTGGAGGGCTTTGTCATTGAGCGGTTTCATGGTATGGTTTTTGCTTAGCGATTTATGACAAAGGGGTCTAAACGGGTATAACGACGTTTCAATATGTCTGACGAAAAAGTCGTAATTACTATCGTCTATCACCCAAATTCTCTCGAGGGGTTCCGCATCAACGACAATATTCTTACAAAGATAGGCGTTGGTAGACTAAAGTCACCTGGTTTACCTGCCGGCAATCAGATGTACTACAACCAAGTCGATTTCATACGAGCTGCCGGCAGACAGAGGCGCTTCCCCGTCTATAGCAGGGTAGGGGAGACGGATACCTATATGGGGGAGTATTCGCTCGACTGCATTTATAAGCGTCACAGCTTCGAGGGCTTCACGTACTTTTCGTATACTCTACGTCGTCAAGTGTGGCCGTGAGCTTGGGATGACTTGGTATGAGTTGGGATCACTTGGGATGAGGGTTCGAGTTTTATATAAGTATATTTAATACACTTATAAAAATGTATACATTCATATAATCAGTTATAGGAGAGTACTTCAGCACGACCGCCGTCTGTTAAGAAGGAAGCCCATCCTTCCACAAAGACTCGCAGCTCCGTGGGGCCCGAGGGATTCAGTGCAATATAGAAGGTCGGTCGATCTGCCGTCGTGAAATTCAGAGTCCCGTCCGCTTGACGAAAGGAGTATTTCTGCGGGGCAACGGACCCCAGGCCCCAGTTCATCGTACTGATTTCCATTCCAGTATCAATCTCCTCCTTTGCGAAATTGTTCACATCCCTCCAGATCGATGACGACCAGTTCGTTTCTCTTGCCTTTCCTGCAATGGTCAGGCCAAGGGTGGAATAGGAGGGGAGAACATTCCACAGGCGATTTGCCTGTATATCGGCCAGAGTTCGAAAGAACCAGAGGACGCGAGGAGAAGGGTGGCAGCCGTCGATGCGGCGATTGATAGCAACAGAGGATGCTTCCTTTTCCGTCTGAGTCGAGATGTTCTCGAAGACTTGCTTGAAGGGGACTTCTTGCGGCTTCTTCTTCAGCTCATCCTTCGACACGTTTGTTAAAAAGATATGGCAGGTCTCGAGCTCGACCCGCAAGGGAGCCATCTGGGTTCGATCCAGGGCTTGGAAGGGGCTAGTGCCTGCGATGGAGAGGGCCTGCATCTGTTTTGCCCACGGGGTCGGCTTCACTTGGGCATCGGATGACTCGACTAGATCTTCCAGTTTACGCAGCTTGCACTTCAGTCTGTAGCTATGGGCTGTCGTGGCTACGAGGGGGAAGCCGCGATCTTGGGCAGCACAGCCAATGCTCGGCAGCTTCAGGCGGAGGGGATGAGGGGCAGCGTTACCACCTATCGAGGTCGCCGAACCGTCATGCATGCCTGTCTCGTCCATATCAATGAAGCTCTGGGCATAGGTGCCTTCTGTCTGTGATGCGGCCCAGAGATAATCGCCGCTGAATTCTTGGATGACAGTGTTATCTTGGTAGAGCTGGATCTTCTCAAAGAGAAAATAGGCGATTCCGTTCACATAGCCATAGGTGATCCCACTGAGATCAGTAACTTGGATTGACTGGAAGGTCCGTGCAAGGGGAGCAGGGATCCAGGTGGGAAGATTGATCAGAAGAGTTATAGACTCGAGTACGTCACCGACGATATCGATAGGGAACTCAATCGTCTTACCAAAGTCCATACCGGTCGTCGGGGGAATTCTTCGGATTTCGCGAATTATCTGTTCCTCCTCGCCATAGGAAGTGTCAAAGGGGAGTACACTGTTACGAGTATCTTCATAAAAGTATGTATCTTTTTTTCCACGACACATGAGTTCGTAGAGAGACCCTTCCGAGGAGGCTATTACACTCATTTGTATCTAGTTGGGGTGGGGGTTTATGCGGGGTTGGGCTTTGATACTTCACTCTTTAGGAAAGGGCAGGCCTACCATGTCGATAAGGAAACGGGATCCGCCCACGAGTAACAGGGAAGAATACGATGTCTGCGTCTGGGAAGCCGCAGTTAGGGCCACCTGGCACATCGGACTTCCCGTCGTGAGAAGTCCCTGCAGATATCCCCACATTCCATCTGGAACGCAGAGGGTACTATACAATTTAATACTTCCGTAGTGAATTGAATATGCAAGAACACCGGATGCTACTGCTTTTACGATGGCTACCTCCATACTATACTATATGCCTACTATAGTATGAATCTGACCAGTTATATCAATGGTCTTGTGAATGCGGCATTCGGTCGTTCAACGGAAGGATTTATTGATGCAAACACGTCTCCGATAACTGTTCTTTCATGGATACAGACGCTCTACGGATCGATACCCATCCTTTTAATTCTGCATTTCGTAGCGGTCGTCATCTACGGCGCGGGTGCTGCCCGCCTTTCCTACTGCTACCAGATGTCGACCAATCCTGCCGCGACACTTTTTTATCTGTACATAGTCATGGCATTTGTCTTTTCGCCTGTGTACTACCCCTACTATGCCATCTTCCTCAGCCAGTGTGGGCGGAGATAGTTGGGTCTTAGGTTCCTTGTCTCTTCGGCTCCTTATCTCTTGGGTTCCTTGGCCTTGAGAACATAGATAGGAGATTCCCCCTTATACTGTGGAAGTGTCATGTGAGCGACAGTTCTATACGATAAATATGGTATTACCTGGAACTGAGGCTCACCGTTCTGGATCCAGACGTCGAGGTATTCCTTGGTTGTTATATACTCACTGTAATCCTTGTCGATGCCAAACTCGAGAATATTCTTTAGCACCTTGATGGCGTCGGCTACTCGTTCGCCCTTCGTCTTCAGCTCCTTCATTGTCTAAGGATTGGGGTGGGCCTTTAGGTTTTAACTGTCTTCTGTCTTCTTATTTGGTTGGGCTGAAAAATTGAAGCTGCGGGCCTCCCCTTTGATATGTCCCAAATACCTACCATGCCTATCAGTCTCAACGCAAAGATGCACTACGTGAGCCGTGAGGGTGTTCGTGAGACGATTACCGTCCGCCAGGCAATCGCCCTTGGCAATGGTAAGGCCTACGAGAGTCTCAAGCAGATGGCTGACTGGGAGCACTGCCTGGCCAAGTACAACGCCGAGCAGGCTGACCCGCTCAGCAGTGTGCATGAGCAACTCCGCATCGCAACGAAGAACGCCGAGAAGGCCGCCTGGTGGCTCGAGGTCGGCATGTATCGTGTCGCACGCCACAAGAAGACCACGGTGACAAAGGAGGAGGAGGACGATGCCATCGCTGATCTCAAGACCACGGACGCAGTACTCGAGGCGTGGCTTGAGGAGGAGGAGCTGCTTGTACGTGCTCTCAAGGAGGATGAGGAGAAGGAGCGGCAGCAGCAGGAGCAGCAGGAGGTGTCACGGAACCTAATCGACGAGTTCAATGACACTACTCTCTCCGATAGCTACACGGGCTTCCCCCTAGCCCGTGTCGGCAAGACCGGTGCAGCCATTCCCATCTACCCTTGGCCTGGCTGCGAGGAGAACCGCTCCTTCACGGCCAACTTCTTCTCGACCGGCGAGAACGTCGAGGTGAACTACCCCGCCGGCACCAAGATCACGGTCAACTACACGGTGCCAGGGAAGGAGGGCATCTTCCGTCGCACGGCCTATGTCAGCAAGGATGGCGATATCTGCCAGGTCGCCAAGGCCGGCTATGTGAGTAAGGCCTTTGAGACGATTGAGGAGTTCATCGCCTACGAAAAGAGAATGTTTCGGGCGAGCGTCACGGTCACTCTGCCTGACCCTCTGACGGCCATGGAGCGTCGTGTTGCCGAGATGCAGGAGAAGCTGCGGATCTCTCAGGCCCCTGTCGCCCACAAGATCGCCATGATCTACGACGAGTTCCAGCTGAAGTCGCGCGTTGAGTTCCGCGATTCTGAGAAGCAGCAAGGCCAAGGCGTCTGGCACGAGGGTGGTGGCGAGCGTGTGGGCAGCTTTGTGCACTCGACTATCCGAGACCTCGAGGTGGAGGCCGACAACGGCCGCTGGTTCCCCGTCGCACCGTGTGGCGACAAGATCTACATCCGTGGCATCCTCGTGGATCACCTGGAGGGGTACGTAAAGGACCAGAAGCTCCACCTCCGCCTCTCCTGGAACACCAGTGCAGGGCGTCGGTCGGCGATGATTTATCTGTAAGGCGACAAGCCTAGCATAATAAAACCAACAAATATCACTACAACAATCTAAAAAAAGGGTAAAGGCCCATTTTTTCTTCTTTTTTTTTATTAATTTACTTGTCGCTTACTCCTTCGCCCATCTGGCTTCGCTTAGGGACACTTCGTACGAAATCCTTGTCCAATTAATCGGATCTCCGTGGTTATCAGGGAGAATGAAAGGGAGTATGGCGTTGAACTTGGCTGCAGCGGCCGTATTAGAAGAAGGAAGCCGCTTCTTCCGCCCCGTGAAGACAATCGACCAGCTCACCTTGTACACGTCGACCTTCTGCGTAAACTCACCAGAGCCGTCCTCATAGCTCCCCTCCTCATAGATTCCCTCATAGGTCTTGACAGGCGTCTCCTTGTACCGAATCTCCAGACCATCGCCAAGAAGGAACTCCAGCATAGGAATGGGTCCCGAGTCCTTCTTCATATACTTCCGCATAGGGCTCTCATTATACACGGCGTACTTCTCACGCACCTCATCGGGGAAATAGTCCTCCAGGGTGTCCTCGAACATGTAGGCCAGGCCACGCAGCGTGGTAGGGTTCTTGCAATTGCGCGTCGGCCCATCCATCGCCTCATCCACCATGCCTGGGGGCAACTTGTCGCCAAAGGGGGTGAAAGGGTTTTCCACATAGTAGTCATCATGGATACGAGCGGCCTGGTACTCGAGGAAGGTGTAACAGGGTTCTTTGCCGAGGAGAAGCTGCTGCTCGAACGAGGGGAGGAAGTCGACTGTCATGAGGCCCTGGTGGAGAGCTGCTAAGAGACGGACGTCGAGGCAGGAACGACGCTCATCCTCGTGGAGCTTCTTGGCGGCGAATAGCTTGGTGGTGTTGAACATTGTGGGACCTTTGTATAGGTGGGGTTGTAGGATTCATTTTTTATACAAATTATGCTTACTTTCCAAGCCACATGTTCTTCTTCTCAGTTTGATATCTCTTTTCTTGTTCGTAGCCAGAACGTTCATATGCTCGTGCTTCTGAGCGGAGTGCTGAACTAAAGTTAGACGTGCCAACTACATTCTCTGTATGCGAGCTTGCCGCAAAACCATTAATAGCAGCATTATTTCCATTGCGAAACTGAGAAGATGCAATAGAAGATGAAACATCGCGGCCCTTCATAACCATACGACTGTTTGACATTTTATCTACATTATTACATACATGTGTTTGCGTCATTTTTTATAGCAGTGCAATAAGAATCGAGCGAACACGGCGTCAAAAAGAAGTCAGCCCTTCTCTTTTTGTCTTTTGTTTACATAGTTTGACGGATCTTCTCAACCACCTCATTGCACCTGTCCTCTGCCACCTTCAGCTCACGCTCGAGGGTTCGCAGCTTTCTCTCTCTCTCAATATAGCGATCCAATTCGGCGCTAATGATCGACTTTCTCTCTGACTCTGGGATAACCTCTAAGATACTACCCTCGAGGTCAGTCAGACGCTTGCAGGATGCCAGGTACTGATTATGGGCCTTGCTGATGGCCTGCTCGTGCCGCAAACAAGCTAGGCCGTGCGTGTCCTCTGGATGCGAGAACTCGAGCACTTGGCGGTAATGCTCACCATACACGCCAAAGTCAAGCCACCACTTGGCCTTCTGCTCATCAATGGTGGCCTCCTCAATCTTCTCTAAGAGGTTCTTCAGCTTGGCGACGTAGTGCGTGGTTGCCATGTAGTTCTTCCACGTGGGAGTGTCGTACTTCTCCTTGTATGCACGGTACTGCTCGTTCATCTTGGCCGTCGAGTCGACGAGCTGCCTGGACAGGAAGAAGAGACTCATTTCGTGGGACCTTTGCTTGAGGAGGGGAGGAGTTCATTTTTTTTAAGCGTAGCGAACAGCCGAAGGCCGACAAAGCGAACAGTCGAATGCCGACAAAGCGTACAAAGCGTACAAAGCCGAAGGTGTAAAAAAGGTGTCTTTTGTTTTTGTGTTGAGTTATTATGTTCTTATGCAGTGGCGACCACCAGCTTGCCACCCACCCGCTTGGGGAAGACGACGACGACGCCTGCGGGGACCTCGGTCTCTCGCATATAGATCTTGCACTGCTCCATGGCGTCCGAGACCGCCGAGTCAGTGCCTGAAGACGACTTGAGCTCTACGACGAGGCGTTGCTCGATGATGAGGTCTGCACGGACCGTGCCGACGTAGCGGTCACGGAACTTGATGAGGATGTCACGCTCTGTCTCGAACTTGAGGTTCAGGTCGTGCAGGCCGACCTTCATGGCGTTGTGATAGACGGACTCCGTGTGGCCGGCGCCGAGGTCATTGAGCACCTCCGTTGCCAGAGCACGGATCATGGCGACGTCCTCGGTATCGGGCTCTTTCTCTTCCTCTGGGGCAGGTACAGGGGCCTCCTTCGCCTTGGGCTTAGGCTTAGGATCCTTACCGCAGCTCGACTTGTTGTGGCCGTCCTTCTTGCAGACAGAGCAGGTCATTTTGGGGTATGGGTTGTGGCTTGTGGTTCTGGGGATGGGGGTGGGTGTCCTTTGCCAGGAGTAGGGGCGGCTTCAATTTTTTAAAGGGTGAAGAGGCTGATAGTCTCGAAGAGGATGGTAGTGTCGAAGACTCGTGTAGTCTCTTGGCTCTTGCCTCTTGGCTCTTGGCTCTTGGCTCTTGGCAACTGCAATAAAAAAGGGGTGTTTGGTTGTTTGTTATTCTTTTCTTTAGGCGACCTTGTTCATGGAATCGGCCACCTCCTGCAGGCCAGCCGCGTTCTCCGTTCGGCGAATCCACTCCAGTCGCAGCTCTTCCAGGGCTACTTTCTCGGCCCTCAGCTTCTCCTGAGCAGCCGTGTACTTCTTGCGTATCTCATCGGCCATTGCCCATGCGACCCCTGCTGCCTGGGCCGCTTCCGCAGAGGCCTTATCAGCGAGGTACTTCTTGCAGAAGGGCTCTAGAGATACCGGCCCATCGGTAGAGGACGCATACTGAAGCATCTGCTCCCTGTCGCCCTCACTGAGCTTCTCGAGGAAGCGATAGGCATCGTAGGCCTGTCTGATGGCATCACTCTGCGAGCAGCCTGCGGCAATAGCGGCATCCAGGAAGGCATTGTGCGAGGGGTAGTTGGCGTAGATGACACCTACCTTGAGGGCGAGCTCCTTGTGGACATCAGCGACAAAGGCGTTCCAGGCACCGGGTCCGAACTTGATGCTCATGGTTGGCTGGTGTTGGGCTTGTTGGTTGACTTAGATGTAGCCGGGTTATCAACTTCAATTTTTACCATATGTTGATAAAGGGGGCCTCTTTTACTGACTGCATTAGCTCTTCTGGACCTCTTTTATAGCCTGCATTAGCTCTTTTGGGCCTCTTTTCATCAACCTCCTATAAAAATTGAAAGGCCGTATAGGCCTAAAAGAGGGTCCCCCTTCCCTGCATATCAACCTGTCATAAAAATTGAAAGCCGGATCCCTCTTCAAAGGAAGGCAACCCAACCAGCAAACCAGCAGACATGAGCACCAAGACCGGCCCCGTCGCCTGGAACGCCTTTGTCGCTGATGTCCACAAGGAGCTCGCCCTCGAGGCCGGCGTGATCTACGCTGAGTACGCCTCGCACAAGGCCTTCCTGGCCGCCAGCAAGGAGGCCGGCATCGTCCGCAGCGACGCCATGCAGGAGGCCTCTCGGCGTAAGGCCACTGCCGCCGGCAAGAAGTCGGGCGTGGCCGAGCGTGCTGAGCGCTACCGCATGGCCGCGGAGGCGGAGGAGACTGCCGGCGTGCCCATGCGTGAGGCCCCCAGCACCTATGGCGAGCGTGCCATCCACAAGATCCGCCTGGAGATGCGTGGGCTCCCCATGCCCGCAAAGGCCAAGCCGTCTGCCCCCAAGGTCCCGAAGGCGTCTGCTCCTGCCTCTGAGGACGAGTCTGAGGCTGAGCCCGAGCCCGTGGTCACGCCGCCGGTCAAGCCTGTGCCCAAGGCCACTAGCTCTGCGTCGGCTCCTGCACCCGTGGTCAAGCCTGCACCCGTGGTCAAGCCTGCCCCCAAGGCCGTGGTGGAGGACCCCCACGCTCAGGACCGCCGTGCCTTCATCGCCGAGGGCAACGAGGAGGTGGTCGTCGATGGCAAGACCTACTACCGCATGAGCACCGGCGAGGGCTTCACCCCTGGCGAGGAGCCCTACAGCATTGCGGAGTACGTGGGCATCTGGGATGCCGACTTGGGCGAGTTCGTGAAGGACGAGTAAACTAAAGGAAACCAAACCAAATCAACAAACAAAAAGGCATACCCTTTTTTTAGGCGAAAAAGTGAATAGCCACCCCCACCCCCTCCTAAGTCCAGCCATGGACCCCCTAGAAGTAAACGTCATTGCCGCCCTTCTTGCAACCCTCGTAGTGGGGCTCGCCACGATAGCACTGACGAGGCCCCTACACGTCCATCTCACTCTGACGGAGCCTGTGCGACTCGTTGTCGAGCATGAGGAGTATGAGGAAGAGGAATCAGTAACAGAGGGTGATGATGACAAGGTCCAAGAGGCTGATGTCGAGGTGAAGGCAGAGGTCCAACAGCAGGAGCAGGAGCAGGAGCAGGAGCAGGAGCAAGAGAAGCCCCCTCGCCCCAATCCAATCCTCAAGTGGAACCTATATGTAAACGAGGTGTTCAACGAGATGGCCATCGAGCTCGGCATTCATCGCGAGGAGTACTCGTCCCAGAAGGACTATATTGCCGACTGCAAGGAGTTCGGTCTTACACGGAAGGATGCAACAGAGGAGGCTCAGGCACGGAAGGCCGCCAGCAAGTGAATAGCTAAGAGGTGAGGGTGGAGACTCTTTTTCAGTAAAAAAATTGAAGCCCATCCCTCCCCTCCATTAGGTCCCCAACTTCCTTCTACGCTACAATGTCCTACGCACCTGGCACTGTCCTGTCTATCGGCTTCGGCGAGACCCTCGAGCAAGTGGTCGTCCTCACGGAGAACAAGATCGCAACCTGCTGCTATGCGGGCAAGCCCGTGGGACGCCGTGACATCATGAGCCTCGACGACTGGAAGATCCTCTGCACGGCTCAGGGCCAGCAGATCCGCTCTGATGCGCCTGTGGCTGCGGCTGCGCCCTCTAGTTCCACGTCGGCCCCCGTGTACGCCGTCAACACCATCCTCCGCTGGAAGAAGGACGACGACAACCGCCGCACGGCCATGGTCGTCAAGGACGGCATCCTGCAGCTGAAGGAGATCATGCTCGGCCGCCGCTCGGCTAACGACAAGAAGTTCTTCTCCTCCTTCGCCGACTGGAAGTCCACGCTGCCCTCTGGTGGCGAGATCGCAGTCCAGGTCGGAACTCCCACGGTCGAGTCCAAGATCTCTGCTCCCATCGTGGCCAAGACCGATGTCGAGTACATCAACGAGCTCAAGAAGCGCTTCCGCGTGCAGACGGCCTACGTGCTCGAGAAGAGCCACAACCAGAACCGTGAGGAGGCCATCAGCATGCTCAAGCAGAATGGCCCGCCGCTGGCCAAGATGATCGCAGACCTCGGTGCTACTCCCACGGAGGAGAGCATCTCCTCGATCTTGTACTACGCCAACCAGGTCCTGAATGCGGCTTCCTTGGCTTACCGCAGCCAGGTCATGATCCGCTACAAGCCCACGGAGGCCGATCTGCGCAAGAAGAAGTTCCAGGCCAGTGGTCGCCAGGCCATCTACGCCTTCTTCAAGGGCGCCAAGGTGGAGATCACGAGCGGCAACGGCCAGGTCGCCATCGCACGTGATTCGCAGGGTCGCATTGCTCGCTGGACTACACCCACTGCGGCCTCTACCTTCGCCGAACTCGGCATCGAGATGGTCAACGGCAAGCCCCGCCTCGAGGTGGAGTACCGTAAGAAGAAGATCAGCATGTAAGTCAAAATGAATAAACGAACAAACGAATAAAAGAGAAAAAAAGAAGAAAAAAAGAAGAAAAGAGGAGGACCCTTTTTTTATGCGGAGCAATCGAGAAAAAAGTGAAGTCCGTGCCAGCCCCTCCTATAAGTCCCACTCAACAATGTCCTACGCACCTGGCACTGTTCTCTCGATCGGCAGCGGCGAGACGCTCGAGCAGGTCACCGTACTCACGGAGAATAAGGTAGCTACCAAGACATTCGCCGGCAAGCCAGTGACTCGTCGTGACATCATGAGCCTCGACGACTGGAAGCTACTGGCTGGTGATCAGGAGATTATCAGTGCAACTACAACTGCAAGTGCAACTGCAACTGCAAATACAAGTGCAACTGCAACTGCAACTGCAACTGCAACTGCAACCTACCCCATCAACACCATCCTCCGCTGGAAGGATGGGGCCAACAGTCGCACCGCCATCGTCACCAAGAACGGTGTCCTGCAGGTCAAGGAGGTCATCAACGATAAGGTAACCTACGACTTCCTCAAGCGCTGTGTCAAAAAGTCCTTCCCCTCTGTCGCTGAGTGGAAGGCCTCGCTGCCCGCCGGCGAGGTCACTGTCAGCGCCGGCAAGCCCACGATTGAGGACCGTGTCTCCGCACCCATCGTGGGCAAGACGGATGCCCAGTACATCGATGTAATCAAGAAGCGTTTCCAAGTCCGCTCGGATATCTACCTCGATACGAGCGACGTGGAGAAGAGGGACCAGTGCATCCGCGATATCAAGTACTCGCTAACCTCCCTGCAGAGCCGTGTCACCGAGTTAGACGCTTCGAATGCGCATGAGATTCCCTACGACAAGATGCGCCGTATCAATCGCATCAGCCGCTCCATCGCCCGCAATGCAAAGATTGCCATGTACTTTGACCAAAACATCCGCTACGATCCGGTGAAGGCGGCACAGAAGAAGTATATGTTCCGTAACGAGTACCGCCAGGCCATCTACGCCTTCATTGGCGGAAAGATGGTCCATATCACCAGTGGCAATGGGGTCGTTGGCATTGTCAAGCACAACTACAGATGCCACTCTGCCACGGCCACCACGGGGACCTTTGCCGAGCTTGGTCTTGACATGGTGAACGGGAAGCCCCGCCTCCAGGTGGCATACCGCAAGAAGATGATTGACATTTAAAAAAATTGAAGCGAACCCAGCCCTACCTAGAAGTCACAACATGCTGAACCCCTACCAAACCTCACGCGACATGACCGTACTCCTGCTCGTAGTACTTATACTCGTATATATCTGGACTTCCGTGACCGATGAGTAAAAAAAAAGAAGAAAGAGGAGGCGTCCTTTTTTCAGAAGTCATACTTGAAGTTCTTATAGATCATGGCAGATTCGTGTTGAGGTAGCCCTTCAAAGTCAAGAGGATCATTCACATTCTTAGTGTAGTAGTAACAGGCGATCGACTCCCTGGAAATACCCTCAGGAAGGCACAATCTCTCTGGATGTCCATGGAAGCTCTTACTCGTAGTATTGAAGATTACACAGCGATTGATGATAGGCAAAACCTTTTTTTTCGGCTCCCTTGCATCACAGAGCCATAAGCTCCCCTTATACTCTTCCTTCCACTCTGGGTTCATGTAAATAAGAATGTTAATGCGCCGATCCAGTTTTCCCAGGCTCGTATGCTTATATGTGTTGAAATCGGTGTGAATCGCCAGATATCCCTGATTCGCTATGCGATGTACGCCCGCCCCTGATAGGCTCAGGTCATTCTTAATAATGCCCTGAATGCCTGTCAACGCTTCCACCTTTGCCACGAACTCGTCAGAAACCAGCTGCTGAAAGAGTTCTGAGACAGCCGGTCCAAGATTTGTGTTAAAGGCGTACTTGTTATATTCGAGAGCGTTCGGCTTGTGCGTTGCCTTATAATAGGCATCCTTTGAATTAAGTGACTGGATCTCGGCGAGAACCTTCTGCATGGCCTCGTCGGTTAGGAAATTGTCAATAACAATATACGGAAAGGGGTCTAGTTCCGTATACCCCTTTTCAAGTAGTGCTAGACTTTCCGTCCGAATCATGTATTCGTAGTATTCTGCGGATCTTTAGCCCCATACACATTTCTGTTGAATAACGTGCCAAGATATCAGTTGGTAGAAGGCCTTGCTATATTAGTAAAAATTGAAACTGTCTGCCTTACCTATACAAGTACCACCATGGACACTCTCTTGAGCGTCGCCACCTTCACCGCCAACCAGGGCTTCAGCGTGAGCCCCTTCCTCTCTGCCTCCAAGACATTTCGTGACGACGAGCTCCTATGGGATGCCGCCAAGGATTTTCAGGGTACGGGTGGTTATACGCGGCTCATGTGGGCTGCCATGAAAGGCCACATCGGCCGCGTCCGCTGGCTTCTTGAGCGTGGTGCTAAGGTCAACATGCAAACGGACAATGGTCAAACTGCACTGTACTATGCATGCGAGAACGGGCACACAAACATCGTGAAGATGCTGATTGCCGCCGGTGCCAATGTGAATGAGCCGAAGTCTATGTACATTGCGATGTTCATGGGTCACACGGAGATTGTAAAAGAGTTGATTGACGCTGGTGCCAATGTGAATACGGCCGATTGGGACAATCATACGCTCCTCATGCAGGCGAGTGAATCTGGCGACCATGCCATCATGCGACTGCTGATAGCCGCTGGTGCTGACGTGAATGCGAAGACATCGTACGGCCGCACGCCTCTCATGTTTGCGGCAGATGGATGTGCAGAGACGGCTCGTATTCTCTTGGAGGCGGGAGCTCAGCAAATAGTCTAAGAGATAGATTCATGCATCAATAAAAAATTGAACAAAATTCCCTGAAATATCTAAGCAAACATGGGCTGGTATATGAATTACGAGATTGAGTTCGACGAAGAGATCGAGTGGGACGATCAGGCTGTGAAGAAATGTCTGAAAGGCTTTGATGTCGAGCACCTCCACCTGCAAGATTTCGTCACGACCCGCGTCATCTTCCGCGTCTATTCACATAATTCGGTGGAACAGATTCTGGCGGTCCTAAAGGGCCTGTATGACACGCCCATGCGTTACCGTCAGTATAATTCGGTAGAATGGACTACCGTATAAGATACGTATAAAGTTGAAACAATACAAAATGCAAGATTAGGTCAAATGGAATACAATGCGGTGGTAGAGAATATCCTGCGTGACAAAGAAAGTGGTTGGGCGTACGACTACTATAAAAACGATGGTAAGACATCGATGGATGTGGCGATCGCTAAGGCTATTCAAGAAGGGGGAAATGCAGAAGGAGATCTAACCCTCCAATACAAAAAGTTCGTGGAAGAAAAGAGATTCCTTCTTATACAAAATGTACGCAATACCTTCATCATCAACGGGGATCTTGAGTATCTGGTTCGTGAGATAAAGCGGGTGGAGGAATATGTGGCGAGTATTCGCTAAAGGCCTTACGCAGATGAGCAATTTCTGCCTCAAGCGTATATAAATGCTGCATGGCCTTTTTTTTCTTCGAGGCTATCAGCCGCTTCAAATCGGTTGAACTGTAGCATTTGAAATGATCTCTTGCATCCCTCAGACTGAGTAAGGTGTTAAAGAGTTTATCGTAGAGGGCGTCCTCCATCTGGTCTATATGTGGGGCTTTGGTTAAGTCTTGCGAGCCTTTGGTTACGTCTTGCGAGCCTTTGGCTACGTCTTGCGAGCCTTTGGCTACGTCTTGCAAATAAAATTGAAACCGTCGGCTCCTGTAGAATAAGTCTCCTGTCTCCTGATGAAGTGCCAAGCCCGTGTCCTAGACAAGGTCTACCCCTTTGACAATGTGTCGCCGCCGTTCTATAGCACCAAGGAATGCGGGAACTCGGTAAAGCGGCGTATCTGTGATAGCAATGACGATCGCTACAATTGCTGCTCTGACTGCTTCCGCCGCTACAACACGAATGTCGACTGGTACGGCTGGTTCGATGGGCTCTACCCACCTGAGGCACGAGTTGTCGGCTCGCAGGCATTTTACCAGTGCAAGGCCAAGGTAAACACGGTGGTGGAGGCACCGAAGCAGGTGAACATGACGGCTGTATCAAGCGACGAAAAGCTAGCAGTCGAAGTCGAAGTCGAAGTCGAAGTCGAGTCAGAGGTCGAGGATGTAAAGCTGGCAGATACGCTCGCACCTGTGGCCATGGCGGTTATCGACGACCTTAGCCATAGCTTTGCAAAGCTGCGAATCAAGATCCCCACCAAGAAAGAATCGATGTATCCCATTGAGACCGAGCTGTCAAATCTATCCTTAGAAGAGCTGCGTGAGCTCCACACCAACCTCATGCGGTGGATGAAAGGCGAAGGAAGCAAGTATCCTCGTCTCCTCGTTCCCTATTACAAGTACCGCATCCGTCTTGAGGGCCTTCTTATCAATAAAAAGTGAAGTTTCCTCAAGCGTATGAATGAGTACCTACCATGCCGATCTCATCGCTCGTTGACATCTCGCTCGCCTCCGTCTTCCAGGACCTCCCCTACCTGGTGGCATCAGATGGTCTCTACGCAGATGTGTCTGGCTACGGATCGCCCACCAAGGAGTATGTGGGAACGGTTGTGTTAAAGGTGTGCACTTACGAAAAGGATGGGCTTCTCAAAGAGAGCCGGCTCCTCAACAAGATGAACCATTTACCGCCCTGCTCGCTGCCGTGCAAGTATTGTTCTGAAGCGTCTAGCGAAGGAGAAGATCGCTGCCCCCTGTGCCTGAGGGTATGCAAGGCGGCGTGGACCAAGAAGGTCTACTCCGTCAAGATGAATGTTACTGCTACTGGAGAAATAATCATCGATGAGCTCGGCGAGATTGGAAACACGCTCTATTCCTTCCTGGCTCCTCGCATCCTGAAGCTTGTAAACATCTACGAGGAGACGCACGAGTATACGGAGCAAGTGTTTGCCGATGCTCAGAAGAAGAAAGAAGACAAGAAAAACCTGCGGCGGCGGAACACGGATGAGAGCCCTTGAGTGGCCTGAATGCCTGAAGGCCTCAAGGCCTAAGCACATCCACCAATATAAAAACAGCATGTGCGGTATCTGGGCGTACGTTTACACGACAAAAAATACCCAAGATTTTTGGACAACCGGTGTCAAGAACCTCATTGCCCGAGGACCCGAAGGAGTAGAATTCAAAGAATACGATAACAGCATGTGGGCCTTTACCCGCCTCGCCATCAATGGACTAACAAAGCAGGGCATGCAACCCTTTTTTTCACCCTGCGGAACTCTCTCCTGGATGTGCAACGGCGAGATCTACAATTCCTCCATGATTGAGCAAACCCACTCTATGCAGCTGAAGTCAGGATCCGACTGCGAGTGCATTGGTCCCCTCTACGATGCGGTAGACGGAAATCCCGTCGCGTTAGCTCGTGCTCTCGACGGTGTCTTCGCCTTTGTGCTCCGCGACGCCAAGGGTGTTACAGTGGTGGGCAGAGATCCTTACGGGGTTCGTCCTCTCTTCTGGGGCGAGGACCTCGACGGCGGACTCTTCTTTGCTAGCGAGAGAAAGGCCATCCAGGACTTCGTGCAGCAGACCTATGTCTTTCCTCCTGGCGAGGTTTGGACCGTGGGTGCTACCATTGTAAAAAGAAAGTACCATGTGACCCCGTGGCTGAAGCTGCCGCTTGCCGTCGACCCTATGCCTCTCGTTCGTGCGGCCTTGGAGGAGGCCGTCATTAAGAGAATTTGCACGACCGAGCGTCCCATCGCCGGCCTTCTCAGCGGCGGTCTCGATTCGTCACTGGTGTGTGCCATCGCGCAGAAGTATTTGAAGATATACGGAAAGCCTCCTCTACAGACATTTAGCATTGGTCTTGCTGGGAGTACTGATATTGAATATGCAAAGAAGGCAGCAGAGTTCATCGGGTCCCTGCACACCGAGGTAATTGTCACGGCGGATGAGATGTTTGCTGCCATTCCCCAGGTGATTCGCGATATCGAGTCATATGATATCACGACGGTGCGGGCCTCGGTCGGCAATTGGCTCGTGGCCAAATACATTCGCGAAAATACCGATTGCAAGGTGGTGTTAAATGGTGATGGCTCGGATGAGGTATGGGGCTCCTACAAGTATTTCCGCAAGGCACCTAGCGGCGAGGCGTTCGAGGCGGAGTGCCAGAGACTGCTCGATGACATACACTTATACGACGTACTTCGCTCAGATAGGTCGATCAGTTCGCATGGGCTGGAGCCGCGGACCCCCTTCCTCGACAAGCAATTTGTGGCGATGGCCATGGCTGTACCTACTGAGTATCGCAGACCTACTGGGGGGTGTGTAGAGGTTACATGTGAGAAGTGGTTTCTACGGAAGGCATTCGAGGGGGAGAACTTGCTTCCTGCATCTGTTCTGTGGAGAACGAAGGAGGCATTTTCAGATGGAGTCAGCTCTACGGAGAAGTCGTGGTACCAGGAGATACAGGAGAGGGTTGCAGTGACTGGCTGCAATGACTGCAATGACTGGAATGACTGGAATGTCTGCAATGCCTGGGAAAACGATGCGACCCGTTTCTCACCGGTTCCTCATACGGCGGAAGCGTATTGGTACCGCATCCTTTTTAACAAGCATTACATCAACGTGGGTGATTGCTGGCCGTATTGGATGCCGAGATGGTCACCTGAAACGACCGATCCGAGTGCAAGGACACTTGAGTAGGTAAATGATAAAAATTGATATGGTGGCCGGCCTATGGATCGAGCATCATGTCTCGTTGCCACGCCCGTTTGACCAAATGGTCTTCTCGTGTCTATATCGGAAGCAGCAAGATGTACGCACTCCAGCTGTTTGTGTGTAATAGGGATGCTGGAGGAGATGACGGTAGCCTTTGCAAGAGCTGTGCTAAAAAGAGTTTGACGCATGTGCGGCATGAGCCGAGACTACATGGACTTCTCACGGAGCCCATTCCCGATGACTCGCATATCTTTGGCGGGGCGTGGTATATGCGGATGGTCGAGCGGTTTGGGCCACCGCCGATGGAGTGGGTGATAGCAGCTGAAGTCAATCAGAAGATTGCGGAGGGGTGGGTCGATGGGGCATGGAAATACGAGGGCAAGGCTCAAAGCGATGACTCGGGTACTGAGCAGGGTATGCAGGATATGCAGGATATGGAATTGGAGAAAGGTAAAAAGCTTCAAAAGAAAAGGGCCAGTACGGCAATGAAGGCATCTGCTCCTGCTCCAGCTCCAAAACAAAGCGTGCCAACCCCGCTAACCACTGTAGCACCAGTTGAGATTATGTACAGAGAAGCGGCAAAGCCAATTCGGACCTTTGAGACCGATAGCTATACAATTACAAAGGGGGTGTTTCGAGATATTCCCGTTTGGATTCTTCCGAACGGCAAGATGTACGACATGGACCCGGCAGGGAATCCAAAGACTCTTCTCTCCGAGCGGTATGCGTTCAAAGCTTAAAGAATGAATGTAGTTCTCTGGTAGGCTCCTATGGACGGGATGCCTCCTGCGTGGCCTGATAGCTCAGTTGGTAGATGCATTCGGCTGTTAACCGGAAAGTCGAGGGTTCGAAACCCTCTCGGGCCGCATATTTTTTGATAGTATAACTACCTAAACATATGCAAATGGATACTTTTAGGAATGGAATTTACTCCGGCATTTTTTGACGCCTCGTCGGCCGCATGGCGGGCAAATAAGAAGAGATATGGCCAGGCCTGGAGATACGTGTGCACGGAAGTGGGATGTAATAGGAGGGTCGCTGATTCGGATACGTGTTCTGCGCATACAGCAAATGTGCAAGGCACGGGTGAAAAATTGAAACACGGCTACCTCCTTCGGTCACGGTCCCACCATGAAATGCGTTAGTGTAATCACTAGGGGCACACCCTGTAACAAGGAGGCTCTCGAGGGGAAGGAGCGGTGCAAGAGGCACCAGGCCGCCTTCGACAAGAAGGAGGAGAAGGCCGGTCCCATTCGAGAGGGTGGGTGTCACGGGATCAAGGCTGATGGGAAGCGGTGCGATATCTTTGCACTCGAGGGTAGTATGCTATGCAGGAAACATACCGCAATGATCGACGCAACACGACGGGCGGCTGAGAGAAAGGTACAAGAGGATGCCGAGATTGCTGAGCGGTCCAAGGTCCTAATTCGCGACGCGGTCCCATGGCGAATTGCCTTGCAGATGGTGTTACATGAGTGGAGGCAGAACACTCTTGGGCCCCGTGTCTTCTGGCAGACAGCCTTGCAGGTAGCGAAGCATCAAGGGGCCACGACTCAGGAGATCGATACCTACTACGACGGAATCCGTTTCATGATCCCCCTTCCATTTCAAGGAGGTAAAAGGGGCCTAGCTGATCTGGCCAAGGATCCGCAGAATATCCATACTGCGGAGGTTAGCTCGCAGACCGAGAAGATGACAGAGCTTCTTCTTAGCGAGCCGATCCCGCCCGAACAGAATACCCTGAAGACCCTATTCATAAAGTGCATTAAGCTGTGCAAGATTACGACGATGAAGAAGTTCCTTACGACGATGGACGATATGAATACCTGGTATGAAAAGCCCTGGTGTATTAAGGAGAATGACTTCTTGTACAAGCGGCTACTCGATGCATCTGTTGCGAAGATCGAGACGTCAGAGCACAAGATCGCCTTATACAAGCGTATATATGAAGAGGCGGTTGAGTCGCTCGGTATGTGTTGTCAGGGACACCTGAGTCGGCTACTCAATGTGTTTGTTGGATTCGACGATGCATTTAAAACTCCCATTTCAGCGAGGGAGGCACTGCAAGATGAGATGGCTACGCTGTCGACGATGGATATGAGCCCGGATGAGATGGTTCTCGTTGCGAAGACTATTCTGCAACGGCTGGCTATTCCGACAGAGGAATGGTCACAGTGGACGCAGGCATTTGTAGAATAGATATGTAGAATAGATGGCAGCTCTCGTTGGAATACTGAGTATTATAGTACTTTCTGCTGCGGTTATATACCTTGTTGCTCAGGTTGGTAAAGAGGGTAACTTTTTACCGCCGGCTTCTGCATCTAGTACCCCTTCTAGTTCCCCCTCTAGTTCCACGTCGCCTTCTAGCTCACCTTCTAGCTCCACTGCATCTAGATCATCAATTCCTGCGTCATATACGCCTTCGCCTTCTCCTTCTCCCAAGGCTTCTGCCTCTAGTTCTCCTCTTGCTTCACCCAAGGCTTCGCCTGTTGCTTCGCTTACCCCTTCCCCTTCTAGCTCAGCAACTCCCGCTAGTTCCTCTTCCTCTGTCCCCGCCCCTGTGTAAAAAATGAAGTGTAGTACCTATTGAATTCATGTACTATGCGTCCTATTGCTGTAACGTGTGTGATTCATCCCGTAAAAGAGCAAGTGGCCCCAGCCCTTGATAAAATACTTACCTACTGCGAAGAGAATTCAATCCCCTTTGCAGTACGTACATTCAATCCGAGAAAATACTCGGATGATTGCACCTTTATCGAGAAGTTACCCTCCATTCATATATACAAGGGATCTGCCTATACCAATACCCACAGCGTAGAGGAGGGGGTCTATGCACTCCAGTCTGTGCATGCGAAGCAACAGGAAAAGCAGCAGGAGCACTATAGGCGGGTAAGGGGAAATCGGATCTTCTGGTGGCTTTGAATGAAATGAAAGGTTTATAGGGGAACGGTGGTGTCATAGTATGGACAGAGGAGCAGCAGATGACCCTGACATGATCAATGAATATCTCGGTATGATCGAAGATTCTAATGGATGCATTCAAATGTACAAGGGTGTCGTCGAAGACATGGGGAAAGTCATCAAGCAACTGCGACAGGAGCTAAAAGAGAAGGAGGAAAAACTCATTCTTTTTATGCAAACCGATCCCTTCAGTATAAGTCGCAATGATCTACGCACCTTTTTCATTGTCGTGAAGGAGCGGCACGAGACTGATGCAGAATGGGCCCTTTTCCAATCGACCTTCCAGTTCAAACTACAACGGGAGATATATAACTGGATAGATTCCCTGGAACAATAACCGGTGTAACATAGGTTACGTTCGGCGTCGTTGACGGAAGAATGAGTGCTTTCATGGACTCATTCTCTGGCAGAGTGAGGACCGGTGGACGCGGGAACCCATTGAACTCGCTGCTCGTGACGGATGTATACGCCCCCATATTCGGAAATAGGAGCCAGTCACCCTCGAACAGCTCCTCCGTGTCGTCCGTCATGGCAATCACATCTACGCTGTCACAGGTACGACCGAAGAGAATGGCCGGTGTTCTCTTTCTCACATCCTCTCCTATTCGCCGCCAGGTCGGCCGTGCACAGTCAAAGGGGATGCAGGAGAACTGTCCATACAGACTCTCGTCGAGCGTATAGCGAAACCCAGGCTTTCCATCGGCCATCGCCTTTTTCCCAATCACTTGGACAAAGAGTGACTGACTCCCCGCGGAAAAGAACCTGCCAGGCTCTGCGATGAGACGTAGGTCAGAGGGAATATAGCCGCGGACCGTGCGAATTGCCGTCGCCGCTGCCTGGAAATCCTCTTCTACAAAGCCCCCGCCTATATCGATGGTGTGAGCAGGGTGTCCTGATTGCCTGAGAGTTGCAATCGACACGGAGGCCGATAAGATTGCCTTAATATATTGGCTCGGATCCTTACACCCAGAGCCTACGTGGAAGCTGATTCCTGCAATGGGAAGTCCCTCTCTTATTGCGTGCCTACCCAGTTCTCCCACTTGGGTAGGGCAGATGCCGAATTTTCTGCTAAAGGGGACGATACTCTTTGTATCATCGACGCGGATACGAATGAGGGAATCACCGTACCATTGCTCATCAACGACCTTATCAATCTCCTCGATGGAATCGACTACGGTGCGTAGTACGCCGGTACGATTTGCATATTGAATATCGCTCGACCGCTTGCAAGGATTTGCATAGACAATGTCGAGGGGTGACGCACCAATATCTATGGCTGTCTCGATTTCACGGACACTTGCACAGTCAAAGCGAACTCCCTCTCTATGCAACCACTGTAACAGGGTTGGCTCGGGGTTCGACTTCACTGCATAATAGGGGGTGACGGAAGGGAGATGCCGTTTCCACGTGGCAACGGACGAACGTATGTCGGCTCTCGATGTGACGTAAAAGCTACCCGAACTCGTTGTGTGCATAGCACTTGAAATCAGTTCGCGTAATTTTCTCAGTGTAATATATTGTATATGTCGAGAAAAGTTTAGGCCAGCCCGAAGGGCTTGACAAAGTGCCTTTGGGGCCTCAGGCCGCTTATCTTATTCCAGTACCGTGCATTCCAGTAAGAGGGAAAAGTCTTTCCCATTAAAGTCAACAACCTGATGAAACTCATCCCTAAATTCCACCTGTATATTTGTAAGGCGACCAATTGGCTGGGGGAGGCTGTAAGAGATAGGAGAAAGGGTTTCCTTGTTCAAAAATTTATAGCCACGACTCTCCTTATCTAAATATATGATGGCAAAGGGGGATCGTCTCCCTGCACCACGGCTGATACAGGAAAGATCGAGAGAGTTCTGAAAATTCATATAGAGATAGATTCTCGTAGATGTAGTGTTCAAGTCAAATGCATTTGGTGACATGATCCCCCCATTTAGAGAGTAATAATCTGACATATCAAACCCGAGAAGAAGGGCCGGTGTTTTCATTTCCAACAGGGCCCCATTTACAGGATCTAATACATCGGGCGTTTCTGACGATAAAAAAAGGATCCCGAATGGTTGGGGAAAACGTTCTTGGAAAATAACTAATTTACCAAGGCTGGTGACTTCTATACCATATAAACTCTGAGATCCATGGGAAAGCAAGGACGCTAAGCTTTCAAGTAAGGCCTCCTCTGAATAATATCCAGGCGGAATAACAATAGTTCTCCGTACTCCTGATTCAACAAACGTGAACTTATTATTGGATGCATTCACATTGCTTATCTTAGCAGGAATAGTGCCGCCAATTAATTCAATGGATCGAATATCTTTGATAGGGCTCGGTAAGATATACTGGAAGGGATTCGATTTAACAAGGTTCAAGTAGTTCCTATCGCGACTATTCAGCTCAATAAGTATTGTCTTGCTTTTTCTCGACGAGAGGGGTCGCTCTTTCATGAGAAGGGCCTGTCCACTCGATTGGGTTGCCATACTATCATATATAACATTACTTTTGAGTCCTCGCCAACCACGAACGAAAGGCACGGCACTTTTCGGGGAAATAGGAGCCCGAGTCACCTTCCTCTCCCTGCTCAGCCTTCAGCTTGATGGCAGCTAGTTCGTGGAGCGCCTTCTCCTTATCAGTAAGAGTGGCACGCCATTCATTCAATAGAGCTTCCATGTGGACTTCGGCTAGGGTAGGGGGTGGGAACAATTTTATTGTAGTTAAACGATTTGTTCCTAGTAAGTATATGCCCTATATAGTATATGGCGGTGTAAAATATATACAGATAAGGCATGCAATCCAGTGTAAAAGGTGTTTGGATACGATCGAGAGCAAGCATGTGCACGATTTCATATTCTGCTCGTGCAAGGCCGTGGGAATTGACGGAGGAGTGTCGAGTGGCAATCGTATCTTAGGGAATGCGGATGATATTGAGTATAGGGGCATGTATTGTGCGGTGGTCAATAAGAAGATTTGGCTCCCGCAGCATGTAATCGAAGAGCATTTTCGCCAAGTTAAAAATGAAGTCTGTTCGTCGTAGATCATAAGTCACCATGTTACATCTACCTATCGACGTTCTACAATGGAATATTGCTCCCTACCTGACCCCATCCGATAAGGTGGCCTTCAACCGTGTTACAGGTGACGCTGTCTACGCCCGTATCCCCAAGAAGAAGTTAGATGAAATGGAATGGCTAATCAACTATACCTTTCTAAAAAAGAGTCTGATGCGGGTTATTCGTAATATACAAAGGGGAGTATCGAGACGAGTTCGCCGAAAAAACTGGTCTCGCTTCTATCGGATGTTCGACCGATATGCCACAGTATTTCGGTATCATACGGATGCAAGAAGATTGTATCTGGAGAAGTTGGAGGGGGTACATAAGAAGCACTTTGGAGCAGCAGGAGCACGAGCAGTCGATTTTACCGACATACGAACCCCCGAATTTATACAAAATATGAGGAATGTGTATACATATGTGAAGGATAAGATGGATACGGAATATGCCTACACAGGGGTAGACAGAATTCAGCAGACAAATGGAAATCTGCCGTCCTTTCAGTAGATGGACCCACGAGTCCTCAAAATAAAAACAACCGACGATATGCTTGCCCTGCTGAAAAAGGGGAAGCCGCTCCGTTCCTTCCACGCAGGGGATACAATCCATGTGTGGAATAAGATGAAAAAGGGATATTCGTATACCCTTACGGAGGAACCTGGGAAGGGGTTCGCCGAAGGGTTCGAGCCGTATACTACGCCTGGCGAGATCCTTTCTCTAGGCGCCTTCGGGGGAAAGTATCTGAACGACTGTGTCCTAGAATATCCTCGTGAATGGTTCCTCGATGCAATTAAGAAAGGGACTCTCTCTCCCCAAGGAATGGATATTCAGAAGAACTTTTTTAAGACAGATTCAGGCCTCCCCTTATCGACGTGGAAGAAGTCTGGGTGGGTCCCTAGTGCCAGGGGGACAAGGAGAACCAGAAAAAGGGGGACCCTCTTATCCGATCCTACAAGGAATCCCGATGAGAGAGGGTGGTTTCAGTGGTATTGCCGCTACTGGCTCGGTCGCAGAATCCCTGACCTAGACGAAGTGCAGATCAGACGCTGGAGGAACTTCGTCCGCCACTACGGGGCCGTAAAGAGGATGTGTAGCGACCTCACTTGCCGCCCAAGGCAGAGACAAGCCCTTTTACACTGGGCATGGCCTTACGATGTATGAAATAGGCAGTTGCAAAGAGAACTCCGCCCCACAGACTATCGGCTACCGCAGTTTGGAGGGCGTATCCATCGAAGATAGACAGATTGGTGAAATCATAGACGGCGTAGACAGCCACACCGGATGCGGCGGCACCGAGGACAGATGTTTGCTGCAGTAGGAGGTATCCTAGTGCAACATAGACAGGAATCGCTGCCCACCCACGGAAGCGGAGAGGGGAGCCTTGAATCTTTAGCACCATCTTCTCCCAGACGGGCATCTGGTAGACAAGCCAAGGAATATCAATGAGGAGTACAAGTACAGATGCTAGCAGCCAACTTAGCATTGGCATTGCGTCTAAGTATGTAAAAGAAGATATGTGGTAGGGGCAAAGGATGTTGATCGATTCCCTCGATGTACAATTCCGTGGTCACAGGACACTCGTTATCAACTCAGTAGAACTTGCTCTGTGCCGCTTTTCTCTTTTAGAGTCAGTCTGCTTATACAAGGGGAAGAATGTCCTCGTGATTCAAGAAGGTCAGGAAGTATCTCTGGGCAATCCGCTTCTCTTCCGCAGACGCTGGGACGTCATTTTCCGGGTCAAGGACGCCTTTGAGTTACAGATGCTGGCGACCTTTGTGGCAAATGCCCCGAAGCCGGTACGCATCTTTTGGTCGTGTGTCGGTCTGGGTGATATACCGCGAGGCCTGTGGTCTCGCTGGCAAGGTCAGGATGTCAGCTTACTCGGCTGCTCCGACGGGGTAACAGGATGTGAGTGGGAAACTATTTTATTTCCTCTTGCATATCCCTTTGACAAGGTGGAACGCACGTTGGCTTCGAGAGGGAGTGGGCTGGTGGCGAAGTGCAAGGAACTCAAGGAGCACTGGGGGGAGCTGGTGGATGCAAAGGCGGCAGTGGCGTGGGTGAGCCAGACGAATACGATTCACTGGTATGACCCGGCGGAGCATGTGTACGACGCACCCCTCTACACGAAGGCAGAGGCGGTTATCCTTTTGCAGTCGTTGGCGAAATGGTTGAGCTGAGCGTAGCTCAGCGTATAGCCGTAGGCTGAGTTAGCCGTAGGCTAACGGACAGGAGCTGAGCTACGCTCAGCGTATAGCCGCAGGCTAACGGACAGGAGCTGAGCGTATAGCCGCAGGCTGAGCTAGCCTACGGGTAGCGTATAGCCGCAGGCTAATAAAGATACATACGCCCGACAAATAGTATATGTCTAAAGTTCCCGTGTAAATATATTGGTTAAAGTAGAAGATGGCATGGAATAGTTCGACAGGATACACGACACCTACGGGTAGCACGGTCGTACTCGGAAACAATCTGTATGTTAGAACAGGTACAACTATTACAAAAACTGATCTAACTAATGGAACTATTACGAATTCCAATTGGGCGACAGGATTCCTTAATCTTGGGGGTATAACCGCATACAACAATACTATCTATGTTTCCGATTCAGGAGATAATTCCATTTCTACAGTTGATCTATCTGGCAATGTTACAGCCATTTTTAATAGTACCCTGGTACCGGGTCTCAACATGGAAAATCCTAAAGGCTTAGTTATTGAATCAGGAGGCGATGAACCATATTTATATATTGCAGCATCGGGCGGTAGTAATATTATTCAAATAAGCACAGTAACTCCTACAACTACTTATTTTGATAACTGGGCGTCCGATGCTGCAATAAATAACCCGATTGGACTATGCATTGTAAATGGATTTATGTACGTACAATGTCCAAATTCTATTTCTAAGATTAATATGGGGACTATTGTAATAACTACAATTCACACAAATACAGCTACGCTATATGGTATCGCTCCATATGGAAATTCCTTATATGTTGGAGTGGATGGCGGTTTTGTTGAAAAACTCTCCTTCGCGGGTACACTTATAAATAATAACGTGTATGAACTTCTACCTGATCTTGGCGTATACCATGTCGATGAAGTAATGATTAATGGTCAATATCTCTATGCGACAGATATGGATAACGGGGCTGTAGGCAGATTTCTTCTCACGTCAGATCCTGTCGTCTGTTTTAAGGACGGAACCCTCATTCTCACCGATAAGGGCTATCTGCCCATTGAGGAGTTGCGAAAGGGTGATCTCGTGAAAACCTTGCTCGATGGCTACAAGCCGATGTACATGATCGGTAAGAAGGAGATCTATCACCCTGCCACTACGGAAAGAGGGAAGGACCAGCTGTATATCGGCACGCAAGCTGAATTTCCTTGGCTCAAGGAGGATTTAATTGTAACAGGAAGCCATTGCATCCTGGTCGACGAGTTTAAGGAGGGGGAGAAGGAGGAAACGATCAAGGTACTTGGAAAGGTATATGCCACTGATAAGAAGTACCGTCTCCCTGCCTGTGTCGATAAGCGCTTTGCAGTGTATAAGCCCGAGGGGAACTATACTGTATATCATCTAGCTCTTGAACACGACAATCGCGTAATGAATTACGGAATTTACGCCAACGGTCTCCTGGTCGAGACGTGCTCCAAGCGCTGCATAGAAGAGTATGCCAAGATGGAAGTTATCGTATAAGGTAGAATGGACCTCGCTGAGCTACGGAAACAGAAGATACTCGATATGTCGATCTTTGACTGGGTAACCTCACTTCTAGGAGCCTTTTGGCTTTCCTACGTGTTCGATATAAAGTGGTCAATGATGTTCGCCTTTCTCCTATTCTGGATAGCCTTCGGGGTGGTCGTGCACGCCTACTTCAAGATTCCCACCATGTTCGGCTACTATCTAGGGATCAACGAGAAGCCTTTGCGCTGATACAGGGGTCATTGTACATCTTTCCTTGCATACCGGGCAAGTGCTATTGGACTGGAGCCAGGTTTCAATCGATATCTTATCAAATACATGAAAACATGTTGTGACCGCCGATGATTCAGGGTTGATCACATCATGTAAAATGGGGCATAGCTCACTGTTCGCCGCCGCATCACGTGCTATGATTCTAGCGATGCGAGCGGGTAGGCGTTTTTCTGTAAGCGTAGGCGTAAGCGTAGCAATAGGAGTATCATTATATGACGTCCACAAGCGTCGATTGAAATAGTCGAGCCTACTACTAGGAGCAGGAGTGGGGTGTTTCAGATACGAGGGAGGAAACGAATCATTCGGCGCCTTGACACAGATCGGAATGATTCTTGATACTGTGCGTCCCTCAAAGTCACTGACCCGCAGATAAAATCCGTCGCATCGCATCCTAAGTACTTTCAGGCGGAGTTGGATATTCACTTCTTCCGTTGTATGAACAAGGGATTTGAACATGCGAATATCATTCGGATGGATTACCTGTGTAAAAGGGGTCCACATCCGCTTGACCGCACACCATTGCAGGATGTGATAGGTTTTGTTGTTCGGACGGAAAAAACATATATGGGGGGTTTCGAACCGCAGGATCGGCATCTATATACAGATACGTCGAGGCTATAGGCCTATGATATGATAGTGTATCATACCGTGGGAATATTATAGATTTAGGTATTTTCTTACTTCTTACTTCTTAAACAGCTTGAACGTACCCTTCTTCGGCTTGTAGCCAGCCTTCACCAGGTTCTTGAACGCCTTCTTGCCGAGGGCGTGCTTCTTTCTGCTGATGATGCGACCCTTGTGCTTCATGAGGTCCTTCCTGGTCAGACCGCCGGACGTCTTTACCGCAGTTCCGTGCCAAACGCAAGCCTTTGTGCCGACGGTGCGCTTTCTGGTTGTGTTGGGAGCCATTCTATAGAGGCTAGATATTATCGATCCGCCGCTAGATATTATTGGTAGGGCTGCTACCTATCGATAGGCGTCCAGATAGTTACTTTCCTTAGCCTGAATAATCAATACCGAATTGTCCCATGTATTCACCGTTGAGGGAAGTGTTACAAGGGTGAAGGTGTGGGGATATTCCTCCTTCCAAACGCCAATTGCTTCCTCAAAGGCCGGTATATCCGCCTTCGAGATATCCTCGACGATATAATATCCACCCGCATTCAGCTTGTGAATACTGTGCTTGAAGAAGCAGACATTCGCCGAGAAAGTGTGCAAGCCGTCCTCGATAATAATATCGAACCCCTGTTCCAACCCTGGCTCCTTCCACATGGCAGCGATTGATTCGGGACTGGTCTGATCGCAATAGAAGGTATCAATACGGTCAGAGGTAAAGAGAATTTCCTTATCAATGTCTGCGCCATATATCTGCCCCTTCGGGAAGTATTCCCTCCAACCAAGGAGCGATGCACCTGGCCTTCCGTCGGGACCCATATTCGAAGGTACATTCACATTGTTTGTACCGAGTCCAAGCTCGAAAAGCCGGATCGGTTGATCACGCATTGTGTTAAAAAGGTGGTGGTAGAGCGTTGTGTAGTTGTGCCTTGATCGCAGGATCTGCGAGTGCCCCTTATCGCTGCCGAAGTATCCCATTATATCGCAAAGGGGCGTGGTCACCGTAACATCGAAGTCCATTGGGTTATAGATGTTACTCTCTTTAAGGCTAAGGCAAAAGGGCCTCTCTGTAAATCTGGGTGTGCTCAACCCTACCGCAAATATCGGGGAGTTCGAAGCCGTCGACATCTTTGAAGTGTTCGTAGCAGGCATCCCGTACCCCCTTTGTAACAAGCCCACTTCCTTCTCTCTCGGCATCACGAATGTCCGTTCGTAAGAAATGGAGCACACTTTTGCAATCTTTTCTTGCAGAATATGGTATAGACAGCACTTCTTCAATTCTCATGCGGATTGAGGACCATTGTGATATGAGTTTCTTATGTATGACTGCATTTTGACTATATCCCAACTTATCCTGTAATATATTAAGGGTTGATACGAGAATAGATATACCTCCGAAGATCCAGGCACACTGAATACCATTCACAGTAATCCCCCCTACGATTGTATTTGCAATACCTGATACTGCTGTAATAGAGTTAATTGTTATTAGGAACATGTGAGCACTCTTTTCACACGAGGAATGGGACTCGGAATGCATCCATTCATAACATTTAGCACTATCGCACCATTTGGCAAGGAGAGTATCTATATTTGCATGCCAGCTAATATGGGTACCCTCTATATCGGCATCATGCTTCTCTTCTGCCATTCTGGTCTAAACACAAGGAATAATTTATAGGTAGTTAAATATGTCGGGTTCATGTAGGAGAAATAAGGGGCCCTTTGACCCTAAGAGTCCAATATCTAAAGAATGGGGGTGTTACTCTATAATGGCCGACTTAGCTGCATCGGTTTCGAACATTGAGAAAACGTCGAACTCCACTGTCATTGGACCTACGGGCTCGGACTCTACGGGGCCTACAGGCTCAACGGGCACTGACTCTACGGGGCCTACAGGCTCAACGGGCACTGACTCTACAGGCTCGGACTCTACAGGCGCTGACTCTACAGGCGCTGACTCTACAGGCGCTGACTCTACAGGCGCTGA